>PJEL010000090.1_pt1 | contig 98935 bp, 82 predicted proteins | sample 1853271 | NCBI WGS metagenome assembly PJEL01 (sample SAMN08108733, study PRJNA415343) | Invertebrate metagenome, whole genome shotgun sequencing project. | host: Globobulimina | place: Sweden: Gullmar Fjord | collected 2015-08
CTGTCCTGAAATTGTTAACATCTCCAAATCCAATATTCTTCCAAATTCAACATAGAGTGAGTTGTTAGCAAACGTATCGTGTGTTATGAGATATGTGGCTAATTTTATTGTTTTTCTACTGTATGTTAAGTACCTCTTTTGTCTGAAATTAAATGATCAATCTGTAATTGTACATGGTTGTTTGATGGCAACCCACCATAGACTATATTCAAGACAGACTTCCTGATCTCAAATTCAGTCTCATCCCAGTTATCCCAAAAGACCTTGATCACATAAAAGATCTTATTAAAAGAGGGGAGATAGATTTTGTGATCACGCAGCCTGCCATCTACGTAGATCTGGAAATGTCACTTGGCGTCAGCAAAGTTTTGACATTGGAAAAAATGGAGGGGATTGCTGAATTTGGCTCTACTTTTAAAAGGAACACCCGCTGGAAAAATTCTATCGAGAAAATTTGAAAAATAAATTAGCTTGTTCGTCCCTGCAAAATTTCTCATCTCTATTTTAATTCATATGGATGCAAAAATAATAAAATGTCCCATCATGATTCTTTAGCTCTATTTGAGTTGTGATCAATATGGAGGTACCGTTGCTGCTAAACGATTATTGTCGCACCCACTGTTTTTTATGCATAAAAACAAGCAATTGTGGTCGTTAGAGACATTTTATTATTTCCGAATCCATATGTGTAATTAAATAGAAATGGAAATACATTCACTTGTATAAAGCAACAATTGTGCCATAAAGAATATTGTGAGCTAAATGCTTGAAAAGTAAAGGGATATGTGATATCGGATCATTATTCCTAACGTTGGACAAATGGGTCACCTCTGACTCGTTTATCCATGTGCTAAGTGTAACTGCGTTTAATAACACGTAAAAAGGTTAAGGGTCATTCGTGTCCCATTTCAGGTCACGATTGGCTATGGATTGTTGGTGTAATATCTAAGAATTATGTGGAACATTCTTCATTGAAATAACCTGGGTTATCTTGGTACGGATTGGTTTTGTTTGATGGCAACTGCTATGGGCTAACTTGAGGTTAGTTTACTGAATATGAATGGTATTTACTAAACTTAAGAAAATTATTTCGAAGAGACTGGTGGTTGGGAGAAAATTTAGTTAAGGCCGTGCGCCTTCATTTTTCTAAACAGGGTTTTTCTTGAAATTTTTAGAGCGTCTGCAGCCTTATTTCGTTGCCATTGGTATTTATTCAATACCTTGAGAATGATTTTTTTTTCATAAGCAGCAACTTCTAAACGAAGATCATAACTTTGAAGTTCATCCTGGCTTGATGGCTCATTAGGGTTACTTGATATTCCTGGCATTACTTCACCTAATAAATCCAATTTTCGTAAAGCAAGGTAGCGAAGCATTACATTTTGTAATTCCCTTACGTTTCCTGGCCAGTTATATGAGAGCAATTTTTGGGCATCATGGGAAGGGATAACCGGTTTTTCTCTATTATTGCTGTGTATGGTGAGAAAATGATTGGCAAGAGGCAGTATATCTTCTTTTCTGTTACGTAATGGAGGAATATGAATAGGAATAATGTGAATGCGATAAAAAAAATCATCTCTCATTAAACCTTTTGTTACATGATCTATTAAATTTCGCCTGGTTGCTGCAATAATGCGTAAATCTGTCTTTTTTGTCTCGGTGCTACCAACAGAGAGAAAACCATATCCTTCAATAATTCTTAGGAGTTTCACTTGCATGTTTTCACTTATTTCTCCTACTTCGTCGAGAAAAAGTGTTCCACCATCTGCACGATCAAGAAATCCTGGTTTATCAAAATCTGCTCCGGTAAATGCTCCTTTTTTATAGCCAAAAAATTCACTTTCAATAAGATTGTCAGGGATAGCGTTACAGTTAACGGCAACAAATTCTTTGCCACCTCTGTTGCTAATATTGTGAATCGCATTGGCTATCAGTTCCTTCCCTGTCCCTGATTCTCCATAAATGATTACATTGGCATTCGTGTCGGCAGCCTGGGAAACTTGTGAAAAAATGTCCCGCATTGCCATGCTCTTTCCTATTATGTTTCTGAAGTCAAAATTATTATTTATCCTGGAAGGTTTTTGAGTTTTAAAAATTTTGGCCATTTTATCCGGGGCCAGGTCGGTTGACGTTGTGGCATCTGAAGAGTAATCCAGCAATGTTTCCATTGCGCCGATTATTGATCCATCTTTATCCAATATTGGAGCAGCCAGAAAATGAAGATGACAGCTTTTTCCATTGATAATGTAAAAGTCAACAGCTTCCCACGCATGGGGAACAAGGTGAGATTGATGAATGCTCTGGTTTTTGTATAATTGCAACAACGCTTTCAGGTCATTTTCAATAATGAGATCTGCTAAGACAGGTCGCTTGGATTTGTAGAATGGCTTCCATTGTCGGTCTGTGCCAATCATTTCTGCTGCAGAAAGTCCGGTGAGTATTTCACATGCCCTGTTCCAGAATATAATCTTGTGATCAAATCCAATGGCAAATTGGGCAACAGGAGTCAAGTCCAGGTTATGTTCTTCAATCATGTTATTTCAGATAACTGGAGATGGTTTGCTTATTTTTGTAGACCGCTAGATGGTACTCATTAAGTAAACTTCTTTGACGTTACCATAGCTATTCATTCACAAAAAGACAATCGTTTGCTGTTGCGTCCTTTGGAGTTATTTTAAAGATTATCAAGTCTCGTTTTACTTTTTCAGTGAGTATTTTTGAGTGAAGTCATTCCAACGAAGGCTGATATCAAGATAGACTTGCTGATAGTTTTTCTTGGCTTTTTTTGTCTCAGCGATAAACCACTATGACTCTGATGCAAGAACGTAACCTCTGCGTAGTGGTTCGTTAGTGGTGGAGACTTATGGGTGTTCGTCTTTAATTACGATAAAAGTAGAAGATAAAAGTATCAGGTGTTTTGTTGATGTAGGTTTAAAGGGAAAACGAATTATTGGTTGGGATTATGACCACAAGGATAAGCTAGCCACCGAAGAATTGATAGATCATTTTTTTATAGAACTTTCATATAGTTTAAGGTGCTTTACCAGGCTGTTTTTTGTGTTAAATGTCTGATCGCAGGTGTTGCATGTCCATATCCAAGATGGGCTGATTTTCTAAGGTCTGCAAGGGCCTTGGTGGTTTCCTGGATGTGGTTGTAAATCACAGCTCTCTTGTAATAATAGAGCCCATTATTACCATCTTCGCAGATAGCATGAGACAGAGCAATGATTGCCTCTTTGAACTTTTTTGCTGCAAAACACGCCTGAGCCCGGTTGACCCAATCATTGTTTTCATTTTTTGGGTCAGATTTTGTGGAGGACTTTTCTTGTGGCTGCAAATTTGAGTTGCAAAGATAACACTTTTTGAGACCTCCATATTGAATGTGGCCACAGCTGAAGCAAGTATACTTTTTTGCATTTGATCTATCTAACATTGATGTTTCCTTATATGCTCCACAATTAATGAATCAGTTTATAGGTGTTAATTATTCTATTGAAAGAGGATATTCACCTAATATTTCTAAAACACAGAAAAATTGGTAAAAATACCTAGGTTTATTAGGGTAGATTTACCTATGTTTTGTATAGGAATTGATTTTATGTTCAGCTGGGGTCGAGTTTGTAATAATTGTGGTTTTCGGTGGGCATGATGAAAGGTGACTTTAAGTGTCGATTGAGCGCTTCAACTATTAGGCAGGCTTGTATCCTGTTCTGTGTGTTTCACTGTCTTATTTTTAAATAATTTGCTTCATCTAAGCCGCTTTTTGGGTCTCTTGATTCAGCTAATAGAAAAGTGATATCGATTTGTTTAGGCAATAGGGATTTTTATGGCGAAAGTTGTGCCTTGTCCGACTTTACTTTGAACAGATATTTCTCCATCGTGTTTGCTTATAATATCGTAGGAAATACTTAGACCAAGGCCGATGCCTTTGCCAACGTCTTTAGTTGAAAAGAAAGGGTCAAATATTTTTCCAATGATACTTTTGTCAATTCCGCAGCCATTATCGGAAATTTTGATATATATATTTGTATCATCCGCCCATGTTTTTATGTTGATAATTCCTGTGTCTTCTATGGATTGAATGGCATTAGATAAAATGTTCATGAAAACTTGATTGAGTTGATGCGGGTAACATTTTGTAAGAGGTATTTCTCCTAAGTGCTTTTCAATTTTTGTTTTATATTTTAGTTCATGCCACATGACATTCAAAGTGCTGTCAATACAATCATTGATATTGGTAACAGAGCACTCTTTTGTGTTGTCTCTTGAAAAATTCCTGAGATCTTGAACAATTCTTTTGATTCTACTCGTCCCTTCAATGGATTCATTCACCATGTCGTGAATATCTTCACAGAGAAAGTCGATTTTTAATTCTTTTCTTTTTTTAGAAATTTCAGGAAAAGAAGGTAGTGGTGGACTGTTCGAATTTAATGCTTCAGTTTGTAGGTTAATGAATTCGGTTAGCTTTTTGGTGTATTTATTTAGCTGAGTTAAATTGCTGGCAATGAATCCAATTGGATTGTTGATTTCATGAGCAACTCCGGCTGCAAGTTTACCAATTGACGCCATTTTTTCTCGATGCAGGATTTGGGATTGAGTCTTTTTCAGTTCCTTGTAGGCTTCTTCCAGATTCTTATTGCTGGTTTGCAATTGTTTTGAAATTGCCTCAAGCTCGATTTTTTCTTTAACGAGACGATCCTCATTTATTGCCAGTATTTTTGCTACACGTTCTTGTTCAATGAAAGATAGGTGGGCTTTGTGAGAAACAAATATGACGACACTCAGTAATAATCCTTCTGCTATCAATAAAAGAAGTGAAGAATTCCTAATAATTTTTTTTATGAAATTAGTGTGCGAAGTGATGTCGTAGTATATTTCAAAAGAGCCTATGAATTGGTTTTTATTGAAAATAGGTACGTATGTTTCAACAACATCAATGGAAATTAATTGATCCTCTAGCGATTTCGTATTTTTTTTCACTACTTTTGTATAGGGCCTTCCTTTGGCAACAACATTATGAAAATATTCTTTTTGGTTAATTTTGCCGATGTCTTCAGGGGAGGTTGAGAAAACTATCAGGCCTGATTTGGAAAATATTTTGAGTTTAATTATTTTGAATTTTTCACTGATAATGTTGATTGTTTGATTGAAATTTGCAGGGAAGGCTTTTTCTTCAAGCAATAGTTTGTCAACATCAAGATCAGAGGAAAGGAACGTTGCGATACGAATTGCATCATCTTCCGTTTCCAGAGTAACCATTTCTATGATTGATGGTTGCAAGAATAATTTGTTAGAAATCGGGAGTAATATTGCTGCTGTTACGGAGAAAACAATAATTATCAATAAACCTGTGTTTCTTTTGAAATAGATATCGAAAAAAGAAATAGTCATATCGTAAACGCCCTCACTACTTGTGTTCTGCTGTATAAAGTCTAGTTTTGGTCTGTTTTGATATAGTCCCAGTTGCACTTAGTAGCGTTGGAAGGTGAGAATAAGTTTTTTTTGTCATTAAAAAAAAGTAGTAGTCGCACCAGGTTATCCAGTTTGTAAAGGGAGGTGTGAAATCATACTAAGCTGTGCATGAAAGGTGTTAAGTCTTGCCCTGTTTTTGTCTGGGATAAAAATATAGTTCAATTACGCAGGTAATTTAAGAAAATAATTGGTTTATCTATTTGCATATTATCATATGAGAACGATAAAATGAATATACTAACAGGGGAGATGATAATGACTGGGGTTCTTCTGCTAGTTCATGTAAAAAATCGGAAATGTTTTGGGTCACGCTCAGCGTATTATTAAAATACAAACTAAACCAAAATAATATTATGGCAGTTACAATTTCAGTCGGTTCTGGCAAAGGTGGCACAGGTAAAAGCATGGTCATTGCTAATTTGGCGCTTTTACTGGCGAAGACAGGTAAAAAAGTGTGTCTTGTTGATCTGGACATTGGTGGTGCTGATGCCAATATACTTTTTGGTCTGTTTAATCCAAAATATACCCTTACTGACTTCTTTACTAGAAGGGTGGAATCGATAAATGATGTAATACACACCTTTGATAAATTTTATGGTTTGCAACTGATTACCGGGACCGGCGAAACCATGCAAACCGCCAACATGCTGTATCAGGAAAAACAACGCCTTTTGAGAAACCTGGCGATTATAGATGCAGATGTTATTTTGATAGATGTTGGCGCAGGCACAAGTTATCATGTACTGGATTTTTTTATGTTTTCTGATATACAGATATGTGTTACAACGCCTGACCCGACATCAATAATCGATTTTTATCGATTTTTAAAGCTCGCTACAATACGAAAAGCGCTTAGTAGTTTTCTTTCCCATGATCAGGTGAGTAAAGTTCTCAGGAAGCATATTTTTCAGACCATTGATGAAATATTTGTTTTGGCGGAGGAAACTAAAGCTGGTTCCAGTGAAAAAGCTCAACAGGCATTGAAGGCATTTCATCCTTTTCTGGTTATTAATGAAGCAGATGATGATACTAACCGAAATAAAATGCGACTTAGAAAAGTTGCTACAAAATTTTTAGGTGTCGATCTTCCTGAACTTGGTGAAATTCCCTTTGATAAAATTATTCGGGAAGCACTAAAAGCCTACCAGCCTATCTGCGAATTTTCACCAAATTCACATCCGTCCAGAGCCCTGGACAGGATTGCCGCCAATCTCATTAGTATTATGGATAGAATTAACCGAAAACATGAATTAACAACTGTTTAATCAATGTTACTTGTGTGAGAGTATTACTCGTTTTAAATCTGCGTCATTCCTGTAGGGTATCTTTAAAAGTTGTCTTTTTGTCCATTCTTGGCCTTATGCTAAGAGGTTTATGTTTGGAATATTAGCTATATACCTGTGGTGTGATTTTGATCATGCCTTGATCTTGAACAAAAAACTGGTTTATTAAGATACTCTGTAATATTTAGTAACCAGCTAGATGATGTCAGCAGTGTCCGGTTGGAGGTATGTCGACTTCTGTTTCGCTATTGGCTTCCATTTTGCCACATATTGATTTTTATTATTCACAGGCTTTTGAAAAGGAGTTGGTGAAAAAAATATGCGCGAGTGTATTTCAAACATGATTCTGAAAATAAAGACCTGCCAGTTGCAAGATGCTTAGGCCGAGAACGCTAGGCATTTTTTTTACCGACATTTCTTTGTCAGATGCGGTAAGTATCAGTTTGATTTAAGATGTGATTATATGTGAAATGGTGTTAAGTGAATGAAATTACTGTTTTTGTGCTAGGGTTATGGGTTGAAGCCCGACATTATTCAGCACTTCTATTTGCTATGGTGAAAATTTCAGGGGAATTGTATGAATAACTGGATGTTGCCTGCATTGGTGACGTTTGTTTGTTGGGGGATTTGGGGCTTTATTCCAAAAATAACCACACGGTATATTAGTCCTACGAGTGCCATTGTTTATGAGGCACTTGGAGTTGGTATTGTCGGTTTTGTTGTTTGTGCTTTGATAGGGTTTCGGCCTGAAGTGCACGTAAAGGGAATAGCCCTAGCTTTGACTACTGGTATTTTGGGGATAACAGGTGCTTTGGGATTTCTTTTTGCGGTCAAGTCCGGGAAAGTGACCATCGTGGCGATGTTTACAGCTATGTCTCCAGTGATAACCATTTTATTGGCCTATTTAATATTGAAAGAGCCCATTACCTTCAGGGAGGGGCTTGGTTTGATATGCGCTTTTGCCGCACTTTATTTTTTTACCTCCTGAAACGGAGAGGGGGTAAGAATTGGTTGACAAATAGTCTCATGTTGAGGATCTAAATTGCGATCATTTGTTCTCTTGATGGAATCTTTTTTTAATTACTTTGAATTTGTTTTAATTGGAAATGAAAAACTTTATGATAAATTTCCATTAAATTTAAAAGGTTAAGAACTTTTATTTGTGTTTTGTTGAAGATGGCATGTCATGTGCATTTATTAAATCAAATGAAACAATGAGTCCGATGACATATTAATGGAGGATGGGAACATGGCAAGCATTGCAATAAAAGATTTGGAAGTAAACGAAGAGTTGGATCAAAAAGCCCTTGAAGGCCTGCTTGGTGGTCGCTATGTCCGTAGGCGTTATACCAGGAGGTACACACGTTGGTATACCAGGCGAATCAGGCAGCGTTACAGAAGAACATCTTATTATTATCGTTATCGTACCGTCCGTTATCGCAGAACTTATACCCGTACATACACTAGGTTGGTTTGGGTATGATTTGATTATCCGAGACTGGCAAATTAGATAAGATATAGGGGTGAGCTGATGGCTCGCCCTTTTTTTGTTTGCTTAGTTTGGAGAATCTGGAGTTAATGTTTTTCTAAGCACTTCCATGAGATTTTTGAGTTGGAATGGTTTGGGGAGGATGGCCCTGAATCCATGCTCTTTGTGATTAGCCAGTATTGGATCATTTGAATAACCGCTTGATACAATAATTTTAGCCTGTGGGTTGAGGGAAAGAATGATTTCGGCCGCCTCTTTGCCGCCCATCCCCCCTGGGATGGTAAGGTCCATTATGCTTACCTCAAATGGGTCTTGTATTTCTATTGCCTGTTTGTACAGTTCTACTGCTTCGTTTCCATTTTGAGCACATGTTACAGCCATCTTGAAGGTCTCTTCCAGGTAGGAAGATACCATCTTGAGTAGCAGTTCATTGTCATCCATGATGAGAATGCGGCCGACGTTTTTTGGGGGGTCCGTGTCACTTGTATTTTCAGGGTCAATGATCTTGTGGTTAATGACAGCGGGAAGGTAGATTGTAAAACTTGTTCCTTTGTTTATTTTGGATGAAAGTTGCAGGAATCCTTCATGCTTAGTGATTATTGAATGAGTGATGGCCAGGCCAAGGCCATTTCCTTGTCTTTTGGTAGTGAAATAAGGGTCGAATACTTTTTCAAGGAGTTCTTCGGGGATACCGGTTCCGTGATCAGTGATAATTAATTTTAAATAGGAGCCGGGTGATAGTGGGAGTTCATTGTCGTTTTTGTTGGTAAAGTTGGTGCATTCAATGTCAATGTTACCCCCGTCGGGCATTGCTTGTCGGGCATTAATAGCTATATTTTGAACAACTTGGCTGATTTGACCAGCATCTAGTTCTGCTGGCCAGAGGTTATCTTCAAAACGGTATTGAGGGCTGATGTTGCATCCACTGAGGACAAAATTGACAGAGTCCTTGATGATGTTTGAAATTGATGATAGTTGTTTCACGGGTGCTCCGCCTTTTGAAAAGGTAAGCAGTTGTTGTGTGAGCCCTTTGGCCATTAAGCAGGCTTTTTCTGCATCAGCCTGATATGTGTGGATTGTTTTTTCAGAAGGGGACAGGGCAAATTGGGATAGGTTGATATTCCCGAGTACAGTTGAAAGGATGTTGTTGAAGTCATGAGCAATGCCACCGGCAAGAATGCCGACTGATTCTAGTTTCTTGGCATTGAGTAATTCTGTTTCCATGCGTAGTTTCTCGCTTTCATCGCGAAAAACGAGAATTGTCCCGTTGACCAGGTTTTTGTTGCAACAGATTGACGCGCAACTGCCGCTAATGTTTCGTTTGGTTCCGTCTTTTGATAGCAGGAGAGACTGTTGCTTGAGTTGAACTGCTTCTCCTGTTTCTGATACTCTTTGTACCGGATTTTCAAGTGGTTGCAGGGTTTTTGAGTCGACAATATTAAAAACAGATTCTACAGGCTGGTTTTTACCTTCAGCTTGTGAGTAACCGATTAACTTTTCAGCTATTTTGTTAATTAAAATAATATTGCCATTAATATCTGTGGTGATGACTCCGTCGCCAATACTTCTCAGGGTGACTGACAGTTGTTCTTTTTCCGCAGCAAGTGCTTGGTGTGCATTTTCTCGCTGGGTGATTTCGTGCTGCAGTGCCAGATTCTTTTTTTCTATTTCTGAAAGATATGCTTTGAGTTGGGCAGACATTAAGTTAAACGTCTGTGCTGTTTCGCCAATTTCATCGGTTCCGGTTGTTTGGATCTGAAAACCGATTTCGCCGTCAGCAATTCGTTTTGATGCTTCCCGTAGTTGTTGAAGTTGCCTGACTAGCAGGGTGCCAAGGACAAAAGAAAATAATGCAGAAAGAGCAATTTCAATAATTGCAATTCCTGTGATCTTTTTCTGAGCTTGGTTGAAAAGCACTTCAAAAGGTCGTGTGCTAAAACCAATTTCTATACGGCCAAAATATTCGTCTGCTTCTGTAATGTCTGCTGTAGTGTCAAATACACCATCTGTAACTTGTCTTAGGGAAATATCTTCTGAAAATTTTTTGTTCAAATATTCTTTGTTGCTTTTTTGGGCAAGGACATGGTCCGTGTCAAAGATCCTTACGTAGATAATATCTTTGTCTGTGACAACGTCGTTTAGAAGGCTTTCAAGGCTGGCAATGTCCGTAGAGATAACTGCATCTTTTGCTGTTGTAGCCAAAAGGTTGATCGTTGTAGAGGTGCGTTTTGATAACTCATTTTCGCTTAAGGTATTCAGGTAGACTAATGCATTCCAGATAATGATTGAGAGCAGGATAGCTTCAATGGAGGCGATGCCGAGTATTGTTTTGTATTTAAAGGACATTATGGATTAGGTTCTCATGATTAAAATGATAATAATTTCCTGTTAATTCAAGGTGCTGGAGTGCGGGAGCTAGCAATAGCGATAGAGGTTAAGTTGTGGGGGATGCTTGATAGTGTGAATAATTTGTGATTTCTGTGTGTCAACGGTTGAATCCTGTCTGCTTCAATAGTGACTGTCAGTTGATGGGTTGCTTTGCCCCCTTTAGTATTATTATTCGTGAAATAGAATGAAAATGCAAGCAAAGGAATTTGTTAGCAAGGGAAGTGAGTAGGAGTTTTCTTCTTCTGTTGGAAGGGGAAAATGATGAAGAAGTCTTTGTGGATTTACTTGCATTGAGTCAGTTGTCTTTTTTTTGCATGTCGCTAAGTTCTAGATTCAATGCCTGGACAGAGAGGAGGATCTCTCGAAAAGAGAGAATTAGGGATATCATCATTAGTATCAAGCTGATGCCGAAGATGAACTTTCCAAGCATGATTTTTTCAAAAAATAAGGTGAACAGGCACAGGACGCAGGAAAAAAGACTCGCCACTCCAAAGGCTTGCATGTTTTTGATGAGATGGACACGTTTTCTCAGGCTTTCTATTTGGCCACCTAAGATGTCATCCGGATTTTCCTTGTATTGTGAGTGTAAGGTACGTATGCGGCCGCCGATTGTGTTGAACCTGTTTGTGTAGGCCACTAAAAGAAGAGAGATGGTCGGGAAAAGTAGAGCTGGTGTGGTCAAGGTGATTTCCATTGTTTTTTATTTTGTTTGTTTTTCATTTAAGCTTTGATCGAAGTTTCAGTTTTGCTTAGGAGTTCCACTGATTGTCTTTGTTATGACAACTTTTTCTATGTGGTGATGGAGTTCCTGTATTGTTTTTCTGGTCGATGGCGTTGTTCTCGGTACAGGTTTTTGAGCTCAGTCTTGAGGTGGAAATTCTTTTTAGAAGATTCATTTGAATCAAAAAGATGGTCAACTGTCAATGTGTTAATAGATCTTTTGCTAGAATTTCTGGTATTTCTTTTATTGGGGGATTTATTTGAAATCTAGGCGCAGGTGGTGATTATCGCGTCTCTGCGAATAAGCACAAAATTGTAATTAACCAAGCCAGTCTTGTTTTAAATGTTTACAAAAATGTAAATATATGAAATAATACTGGCTTTTGCTTTTTGAGGGTAATGTCCTTATGTGTCTGGTTTTACTGGTGTTTATGAGGCGTTTGTTCTAGGTGGCATACCTTTTGCTATACAATGTCAAACATGTACAGGAAAAATGAGAAGTAATTCAGGTTTTTCTCGATACCGGTTACACGAGACTGATACTAAGTTTAAGGAGGCATTAATTGTGAAAACGAATAATTCAATATTAGGAAAAAGATTCTGGGGGGGGATGGTCTTTCTGGTACTGCTATCAGTCGGTGTCCCCGCCCTGGCTGAAGAAGCTGCAAAAGTTTCATCATTAAATGATAGGTTAGTCAATTTGGCATATTCAGTTGATACTTTCTATTTTCTGATGTCCGGTGCGTTGGTCATGTGGATGGCAGCTGGTTTTGCCATGTTGGAAGCAGGACTGGTACGCGGGAAAAACACAGTAGAGATTCTCACCAAAAACGTTGCGCTGTATGCTGTGGCATCCATCATGTACATGCTGGTTGGTTATAACATTATGTATGGAGATAGTGTCAGTTCTGTGATTCCAGGACTTGGTTTCCTGCTGGGTGCTGATAATACTGCTGATGCAGTACTTCAGTCAAACGGTGAGATCTATTATTCTAAAATGTCTGATTTTTTCTTTCAGGTAGTTTTTGTTGCTACAGCAATGTCGATTGTTTCCGGTGCAGTAGCTGAGCGGATGAAACTTTGGTCATTTCTTGGTTTTGCTGTGGTCATGACCGGTTTTATTTACCCTGTTGAAGGTTACTGGAAGTGGGGTGGAGGATTCTTGGATAAACTTGGTTTTCTTGATTTTGCCGGTTCCGGAGTTGTTCATCTTGCAGGTGCTTCAGCTGCACTGGCAGGAGTTCTTCTTTTGGGTGCGAGAAAAGGTAAATATTTAAATGGAAAAGTAAATCCCATACCTGGTGCAAACCTTCCCTTGGCGACCTTGGGAACCTTTATACTCTGGTTTGGTTGGTTTGGATTTAATGGTGGCTCAGAATTGAAAATCAGCAATATTACTGAGGCAAATGCAGTGTCCATGGTTTTTGTTAATACTAATGCAGGAGCAGCCGGTGGTCTAGTAGCAGCATTGCTGCTTTCAAGATTATGGTTTGGTAAGGCTGATTTGACCATGGTTTTAAATGGTGCTTTGGCTGGTTTGGTGGCAATTACCGCAGAACCTCTGACCCCGACTCCAGGAGTTGCTACCCTGGTTGGTGCTGTAGGCGGGATTTTAGTGGTGCCAGCTATTGTTGCCTTTGACAAGCTTAGAATTGATGACCCAGTTGGCGCATTATCAGTTCATGGTGTCGTAGGGATTTGGGGAATCATTGCGGTTGCCTTTACTAATCCTGAAGCTAAGCTTGTGGTCCAGTTGATTGGGATAGTAACAATTTTCGCATGGGTATTTGGTGTAAGCCTAGTTTTCTGGATGATACTCAAGGTAACAGTTGGAATAAGAGTCAGTGAAGAAGAAGAACTTGAAGGTGTGGATATAACCGAGTGCGGTTTGGAAGCGTATCCTGAATTTAGCAGGGATTAAGTGAGGATAATATTATGAAGAAAATTGAGGCTATAATTAAGCCATTCAAGCTTGAAGAAGTAAAGGATGCTTTAAACGGTCTTGGTATTTCCGGCATGACTGTTACCGAAGTCAAAGGTTATGGTCGTCAGAAAGGCCACAAGGAAATGTATCGCGGTGCTGAGTATAATGTAGATTTTAACGCTAAAATTAAAATTGAACTTGTTGTTGTGGCTGAGCTTGTAGAAAAAATTATTGAAACCATTGCTGAAACTGCCAAAACAGGAAAAATAGGAGATGGCAAGATATTTGTCTTGCCCGTTGACGAGGTGGTAAGAGTGCGAACCGGTGAAAGGGGAGCAGGGGCTATCTAGTAAATGCAGGTCTTTAAAAAGTTAAAATAGTAATCAAAATTGTAATTTGATTTTTTTAAAGCTCTTCCTCTGCAACCGGTATTGAGATTGTGGATTTTCAGTACCGGTTGTAGAGTTATTTGTTTTTTCAATTGGTAGCTTCATGGACAGTTGTCTTTATAATAAAAGAAATCGACAACTATTGTTGAATTGGTCGGATCCCACAAAATTTTATCTAATTACCCACAAAGATCAGCTCATTTTCAACAGCTTAACTTCCTGTTCCGCTTAACCTGTTGTAAACAAGGGTAAATATCGTATTCACGGCGAAATAATCAAAAAATCCAGTCACCCCTGCATTCTTTAAGCAGGGGTCCAGCGTATACCAACACCCTGGATTCCGGCTTAAAACATACTGGAATGACGAATTCAATTAATCTTAATCATGCAACATGCTGTTATCATAAGATAAAAACTAATCAGGCAAGTTGAGCCCATAAGGTTAGTTTGCCTCAACTTGCTCCTCAAAATGGCTGCGAGCGACAATTTATGCAACAGTTCCATTGCTTCCGGAACCGTAGCTGAAGATTGTGGGGAATCAAAAAATTTTATGTGGTTGTATTAAACTTGGTCCTTTGGATCAGTTCAGAGTTCAATGCTCACTTTATTGGACAAAATTAGCTTATAAGTTACTTTAAAGTTGTTTCAGCAACGGTAGAATACAGGAGTATCAAATGAGCCGATTTGAGAAATTAGCACATGTAACTTGCTGTTACCAGTACCATATAAGATGGACTTCTAAATATCGTTTGAGAATTTTCGACAGTTTATTTCTGGTCTATGTAGGCTGCAACTAGTATGAGCGTTTTCACTATCCAGATCACCCTTGTTTGCTTGTGGTAATGTATCCATTTTGGTTGTCAATCTTTCTTGGCTCTTGGGGTTAGTTAAGGGTCGAACGGCAATTAGAGTGTTTAGTAAATTTTGTGATTTGAAGACTGAACTCTATTGAAAGTAAATTCAATGTCACTCACTATTTTTTGGGGGAACGTTTATTGTTTCGGATTTCTGAAGATTAGCAGAGTGATGATAATTCTAGTAGGCCAATTATGCTAATCGCTAGCAGCATAAAAAAAAAATTTCATTTTATTGCTCAGACAGCTATAATTATTATTGAGAAATTTATAAACAATACTTCCTTTTAATAAATAGTTGAGTGTCTTACTGATGATATCCTATAGAAATACTGTCACTGTTTTTTTTGTACTTATTGCTGTTACTTTCTTGTTTTTTTTCCATAGATCCTTTGTTCATGAGAGAAAAGAAATTCAAAAAACTTTTCTTGAAGAGCAAGAATTCAGGGTTAATGAGAAAGCAAAAGAGATGGAAATGTTGTTTACCCAGCTCTATCAAGGTGGCAGGACCATTTCTTTGCTTCCCGGGATACGTTCTTTACAAGGAAAAAATCTGCCAAAGGATTTTGGATCTCAATTTGATAATCAGCGCTTTTCCGAAGAAGCGCAGATGACGGTACAGCAGATTTATAATAATCTTGCTGATAATATTGCTATTTCAGAGATTTATTGCATACTTGATGGCTTTCGTCCAGATCTGGGAGAAACGCCATTTTTCATGTATGACTCATTAGTGATTCAGAAAAACAGTGATGCTGGTAATGGAACAGCAGAGAAACTTCCCGAAGATTTCCCCGAAGAGTTGGAAGAAGAGGAATATGATTATTATCTAAAACAGTTGGAGTATTTCAAGAAGAATTATCCACGGTTTAATTTCACCTCACTTAATGAAGTTCCATTTATTGCCTCACCAGCCATGAGAACTTGTGACAATACTCAGTATTATTCAAAAGTTGAGTGCAATGAAAAGGATTCACATGGAGTTCTGTTTTCTGTTCCTGTTTATTCGCAAAAAGGAGATTTTGTGGGGATTATTTCTGTAATAATCAGGCTCAACATATTTGAGGCTCAGTTGCTTGATATTCCTTTTCTTATTATCACCGATCGAGATCAAGAGGAAGCTGAAATGCTGGGTTTTTCTATGCCTGAAAAAAAAGGATTTTACGCTTTGAAAAATAGTACATGGGGCCTTTCTGTTTTCGATCGTAGAAGCGAAACATTATTATCTGATATTAATAAAGCCATAGAAGAAAACAATGCAGAATTTGTATTTAGTAAAACTCTTCAATCCTTTACTCAGTCTGATTGGGAGCTTACTTATCTTGCTTCGGAGCAGGATTTAGCTGCTCAAGTTTCTTCTATCTGGGTAACATTTTTAACAAAGTGTATTATTGCGGTTGTAGCTGTTATGGCTGCAATAGTATTGTATTTGAATTTTTGTAAACAGCGGCGTGAATTGGTTTCTATTCTCAATCATATGAAGCTTCTGGCAGAAGGTGATGTTAGTGAAAAAACCAAGTTCAAAGGGTCTGGTATTATGCAGCAGGTTGCTGATACATATGGAAAGATTATTGATACCCAGTATGCGAGAGTTGAAAATGCAAAAGCTATCTCATCTGGAGATATGACTTGTGAAATTCAGGTGAATTCAGACCGGGATGCTGTTGGTCTTTCTCTGAAAAAAATGGTGACAGAACTTGGAGAAATGATCAGGAAAATAAAAACAAGTTCTTCCGTAATTGTCACTTCACTCGGAAATATTACTGCAGTTTCTTCTGAGTTGACTACCAGTTCTGGTGAGATTGCTCAAAGGTCACTTGAAGTGTCATTGGCGGCCGAGGATATCTCCCAAAATGTTCAGAGTGTAGCCTCTGAGACCGAGAAAATGGCTGCCTCAATCCAGAATGTTGGTGAAAAGGCCACAGAGGGTGTTGATGTTACTGAGAAGGCCCTACAGGTTTCTTCAGATGCATTTAAAACTATAGAATCTTTGAATAGTTCCGTGGTTAAAATCAATGCTGTCACTGATGAGATCACAGAAATTGCTGAACAGAGTAATCTGCTTGCCCTTAATGCCACCATAGAAGCTGCAAGAGCTGGGGAGGCTGGTAAAGGTTTTGCTGTTGTCGCTGGTGAAGTAAAGGAGTTGGCAAAACAAAGTGGTTTGGCTGCTGGAAATATTAAAAGCCGTATTGGGCTGATAAAGGAAGATACTGACAAGGCTGTGAGTGCAATCAAAGAAATGTCTGAAATTATCAAGCAGGTGAATTTTTTTTCTAACCTGATAAATTCAAGTGTCATGGAACAGATAGTTGAGGTGGAAGGGATAACTGGCAACCTTGCAGCTACGAATTCAAAGGCGGATGAACTGGCAGGGAATATGCAAACTGTCAGTCAGGGGGTAGCGTCTGGAAGTGAGGAAGTGCAACAGATCAATGATTCTTCCCGGGATCTGGTGAAGCTCTCGTCAGAACTTCAGACAATGGTTGAGAAATTTAAATTGTAAGTTTTTGCTGGTAAGAAGAGTCTATTGATGGAGTCTGATTTTTTTTCCTATGCCTCCATTGCGGCATTGTCCAGGACAATTCTTACCGTGGCTGTAAATTGATTTCTATGAAGTGGTTTGAGACAGAATTCTTTTATACCAGCATTGAGTGCTTTTTCTCTTGATATCTTTTTTGAATATCCGGTGCATAAAATAACAGGGATGGCAGGTCTGATTGCCATTATTTTTTTCGCAAGCTCAATACCTGACAATTCTGGCATGGTCTGGTCAGTGATTATCAGGTCAAATGCAGTCGGGTCAAGGCGGAACAGTTGGAGTGCCTCATTGCTATTGGTCTTGATGGTAACCTTATAACCTATTTGTTCCAGCATCATGCCAGCCATGACCGCCAAGGCCTCCTCATCGTCTACAAAAAGGATACGCTCGGTTCCGTAGAGCAATTCTATGTCGGGTTCCTGTTCAACTTCCTGCTCTACTTCAGTGGTAGGGAAATCGATGCGGAAAGTAGTGCCTGTTCCTGGTTCTGAGTCAACGAGGATTCTTGCTTTGTGACCGATAACAATCCCATGGACTACAGACAATCCCATGCCTGTTCCTACTCCTATCTCTTTGGTGGTATAAAACGGTTCAAAAATCCGGGCTATTTTTTTTGAGTCTATGCCACTCCCGTTATCGCTGACGGATAATCTCACATGTAAACCAGGTTCCATGGTTGGCTGGTCCTTGAGATCCTCTCGGGTTAGCTCGATGTTTTTTAGAGTCAATTCAATGGTACCCTCTTCATCCATTGCATGAACAGCATTATTGCAAAGATTCATCAATAACTGGCTGATCTGGGTGGAGTCGGAAATTACAGGTGGACAGTCTTTTGCAATGTGTGCATTAAGTCTCACTGTTGCTGGGATAATTGGGCGCAAAATCTTTTGTATGCTATCGAGCAGTAATTGAAGATAGTGAGGTTTTAGTTCGTGTGATTCTCTGCGGCTGAAAGTCAGAATTTGTTTGACTAGGTCTTGGCCACGGCTGGAGATTTTCAGGATTTGTTCAATTTTATCTCTTGCTGGGTTGTTAGTAGGAATATCATCCAGGGACATTTCAGCATTGCCTATGGTGATAAATAACATGTTGTTGAAGTCGTGGGCAATTCCGCCTGCCATTGTTCCCAAGGCTTCCATCTTTTGGGATTGACGGAGCAGTGATTCCATTTCTTCACGTTCCTGCTCCATTATTTTCCTTCTGGTAATGTCCTGGTAAGACTCTACAATTCCAACGATATCTCCTTCAGGGTTATGATAAGGTTTGGCTGTAATGATGAAATGGCGTTCTTTACCTTTGTTGTCTTGTTTGGTGGAGTCGATGGTAAGAGATTTCTTGCCGTTAAGAATTTGTTTCATCGGGCATTTTTCAGAATGACATAAGCTACCCGGTCGAGACAGATAGCATTTATTATTCTCTCTGTGTTCATCTCCAAATACTCTGAAATAGGAGTCATTTGCGTGAAGTACCTGGTAGTCGGTACTGGTGATGGATGTGGGAATGGAGTTTTGAAAAATGGCTTCCAGTGTCAGTTTTGATTGATTGAGTTCTCCAAGCATCATTTGACGTTGGATATACATTTCCCTGATATAGACAAAACCAAAAATTGGGATGGCAATCATGTATAAGCCATGACTGATTGGTGTGAGAATATGCGTATAGCTATCACCCAGAATTATTTCAGGGATGATGATAAATTCAGAAAGAAAAAAACATGTTAATGCCAAGCAGACTGCATTACGTGTCCATCCTTGTGATTTTGCCAGTAGCCACACAATGGAAACCAGCATCCATATACTGGCATTGACACGAAAAAGCCAATCGTACCAGGGTTGATCAAATCTGGAGTTAGGATTGTTGATGATATAGTAAAAGCAACCGGAAAAGATAATCAGATAACATATTATTATGGATATCAAACTGTACTTGAGGTACAGGCGAGAATGAGGATTGTCTTTGAGTAAATGTTGGAGAAATGCGGCTGCAATAACAACCATGGCAATGTTTGACAGGCCATGCTCAAGAGGTGGAACCAGCAGGTAAAGAATATCAGGGGAAAGCAGTTCAAAGGCTTGCAGGTAAGAAATAAGGATCATGAATAGCTCACGGATGAGCCCGATTCCAAAGCCCCATATTAGTATCTTTTCTCGGTAATTAGCACTTTCCTGGCGTTGGAAAATAGCCAGTGAGAGTAGGGCACCAAAAAGTACTGTACCAATTCCGTAGTTAACAACTGCAGCAGCCTTTCCGTGTCCACCTGTGAATTGGGCGATAAATTGCAGGGTTATTAGGAAAAACTCTTTCACTATGGTTGTCTCCGTTTGAAATAAGTAAATTTATTAAGGACTCTCATGATTTTGATTGTATCGTATATAGCTTGGATCATGCAAGTAAGGCCAGTAGTTTAATACAGCATTTGGTGAGATTTAATAATTGAAATTAATTCATTAGAAAAATAATTATGATACGCTATAATATCATATCTTTATTTTAACAGGAGTATAAATAATGTGTGAATTCTGCACCAAACATGGTGATGGTCAGATATGGTTTAAGAATGCAGACAATTATGCACATGATTTAATGGCTGATCTTAAACGTAGACAATATGTTGAAAATTTTCTTGAAACCACCATTGGGCAGGGCATTATCTCTCTTGGTAGACTTGAAACAATTTATCAGAAGAAAAAAAGTTTACCTACAAAACTTGTTAATAAGATGGTGGAAAAAGCCAAGGAAGAGCATTTTGGTCAGGTCGTGACCATTGAGGATGTGCGTGATATTGTTTCCAAAGCGGCAACTATTGTTCGTATGCCGTGTGCTTGTCGTTGGGCAGCTGAGAAAAAGGAAAATCGCTGTTGTTATTCTGTTAGTTATACGCCGGATACTTGGTATAAGGGGTTGGAAATGAGTTATTTCGGGCTTGCCCAAGATGAAGGTTTGGAAACAGTTAGTGCCGAAGAAGCGATTTTTCAAATGGAAGAGGTGGAAAAACATGGAGCTGTGCATACCATTTGGACAATGATGACGCCTTTTATCGGCGCAATTTGTAATTGTCAGCCAGGAGATTGCCTTGGTCTACGCACTCTGTCCTTGGAAGTGGAGACCATGTTTCGTGGGGAGCAGGTGGCAAGTGTTGATCTGGATTTATGTAATGGTTGTGGTTTGTGTGAGCAAAATTGTCAGTTTGACGCCATCAGCAGTAAGCAGGAGTCAGGAGAATACAGTGCAGTTGTCAGCAAGATGAAATGTTTTGGCTGTGGCTTGTGTAGGGGAAATTGTCCCCAGGATGCGTTAACCATGGTAGACCGATGTTGATTTTTTCGCCTAAATTGAGTGTGTCACCCATCTGCGAATTTTAAAATAATATTTTTTGCAAGAGTATTATATGGCTGGCGAGTGCAGTTTGTTTGAGTAAATTTTAGTCCGCGTATAAATGTTTAAGAGTAAACACTATGAGTTCCGGGAGCTCGTGAGGCACTTTGAAGCTTTTTATATAATCAATAGCCTTGCTCCTCGAAGAGATATCAATTATAACAGCCTAATATAACAATCTTTTAGAAGCTGTGTTCAGCAGCTTTCAGTTGGTGAATTTCTTGCCCGGAAAGAGGATGCGTTCAGGGCCTATATTTGTCATGGTTTTTTTAATGGAGGAGAGAGCATGAAGTACAGTTTTTTGTTCAGGTTGATAGCCATGCTGACTATTTGGCTTTTTATGGCATCGATGGCGCAAGCTGGTCAGGTGGTAACCCAGACAGAGCGAAATTGGGCAAAAGAGGCAATGGACTTAGCTGAAAAGGAGAAGGGACTCTCACAGATTAACTCGTCCAATACGTTGGCTGTTGTTAATTATCATAATAAAACCGGCCAGGTAAATCTTAATGCTTTGCAGAAAGGTATGGCGGTCATGCTTATCAGTGATCTTGCAAAGGTTGATAAAATACAAGTTGTTGAACGAATAAAGGTCCAAGCTCTTCTTGATGAGTTAGGGCTTGGAGACAGTGGCCTCGTTGATCCGGCTACCGCACCGAAACTTGGTAAGATGCTTGGTGCTTATTATATAGCCGGTGGTGACATTCTTTCTGGTAAGTATACAAAAATACAGTTGAATTCAAGTGTTTTGGATGTGCCCTTCAAAATTATGAGTGAACAGGCACCTACGGTTGGTGAGATCAATGAGTTGTTTCGCATGGAAAAAGAAATTCTGTTTAATATTGTTAAACAGATGAATGTCTATTTGACTCCTGAGCAGAAAGTGGAACTGGAAAAACCTCTTTCCATGAGTACAGCAGCACTTTTTGCCTTGTTTCTTGCAATTGATTATTCTGATAAGGGTCAATATAATAAAGCAGGAAAACTCTATCAGGAAGCATTGTTGGAAGACCCTAATTTATCCATGGCTAAAGAATCTTTACAGGAACTTAAAAACCTTGGACTGATTTCACCGGAAGGTCCTGCTCCTGTAGGTGAGGTTGCTGAAGCCGCGGCCACTGGTGGTAGCGGTTCAGGTTTTGGTACAGTACTGGGAGTAGGACTTGGCTTGGCCCTTATCGGTGGTGGTGTAGCGCTGGCTTTAGGTGGAAGCAGTAGTAGTGATTCTGATTCTGGCCAGACGCCAACTCCAGATCCAACTCCAGGTGATACTACTGCTCCTTCAGTTGTGTCCACCAGTACTGGTACAGGTGATGGAATAGTTAACTGTAACGTAGACTCCATAACCTATAACTTTTCAGAGGCTATGAACACAGGCGTTGGTACTGTGTCAGTTTCTCCCAGTGACTGGGCAATAGACAGCGCCACCTGGACCAGCAGCAGGGCCTATCGAGTATCCTGGGTGGATGGTACAGGGGGGAAATGTGCAACCACGCTTATTTCAACCTCGTTGAGTAGCTTTGTGGATGCAGCGGGGAATGCCCTTGAGAAAGGTTCAACAAGTCATTCTTTTTCTGTTTCTTTTACAACCCCTTAAGGAGTTTGTAGTTCAGTTCCCATATTTTGTTTAAGCAGATAACCAGGCTTCATGGTCAGGTTTTGGCCAGAAGGCTCTATCAGGTTGGTTGAATTATCTGTTCATTTTTATATGGTGCTCTGCAGGTGTCAATAGGTAAAGAGTGTAAATTGACAGACTCTGGATAGATAATATGTATGTAGATTAGGTCGTTCCTGTTTTTGAACAGGAACGACTTAATCTTATTCTTTTAGGTATACAGTTACTTGATAGGATGAGACAATAATTGAAAATATAGAGGATGATTTTTTTTAAACGTGGTTGGTTCTTTTATAATAGCTCTGTTGCTGCTTCTTCTGCTGTCTTCAACCAACCGGAAACGTCAGTAGCTGAGGATGTCCTTGATGCGGTGCGAATTATTGCGCCGGTTTCCACCTCCACCATTCGCAGGTCGATACGCATTTGCTCTCCTAAAATCTGGTAACCGCCAAAAATCATAAGTTGTGCACCCAGGAATTGTCCCACTTCAAGGCGGGATTGTTCACTTGCCAGCCCTGAACTGCCTAAATGCAGTTCTTCAAGCGCCAGCAGTAGTTTTTCTCTTTCAACGATCTCGTATTCTCCCCTTTCCTTGAGTGTGTTTGTGACTGTAGCAGTGAGAAAATCACTCATCTCGGTAAAAGTTGGGTTTTTGATGATGCTTAAGTCTTCAAGGTTCCACACTGCAACCACAGAGCCTTTAGAGTATTCCGGTGGTGTGTAGGCGGTTTGCTTGCCTCCACATGCACCCATTACCAGGAGTAAGAGAAATAGAGTGAGGTAATTACAAAGATTACGAATCATGGTTCCCATCCTGTGGCAATTGTTCAAATATTTCTTGAATCTTATCATCTTCCTGGGGCTGACGTTTACTGCTCAGGATCCGAGCAGAACTCATGTCAGGCTCAACTTGGATAATCTCCAGCTGGGCGATTTTTTTAGGCAGTCCACGCAGTTTTCTGCCTTTGTACTTAATTGGTTTTCCCTCTTCAATAACATCAAACTTTGCACCCAGTACCACGCCCTGTTCTGATCCAAGGTTTAAAAGGATCTGGTCAGCTGATGCCTGTACCACGTACCCGCGTAAAGGATATTTTTTAATAACTGTTTTTAATATTTCTCGATTGAGCCAGTCAAGTTCTCCTTCCAGCGCAGACACACCGACATTTAATTTTTTGGTAAGAACTTTGGGGACTTTTGTCGTTTCTGTGTCAATCAGACGCAGGCTGAGTAGGGTCGTATCTGGCAGGTTGAGAAGTGAGCCGGTTGCTACAATTTTTGCAGCTAGTATTTTGCCAAGTTTCAGGGCTGTGGTTGGATCTGCCAGTTCTGAAGAGCCAAGGTTTAGCTCTTCCAGTAAACGGTCGATAAGCACCCTCTCAACTATCTGAACTCGTCCTGAGTCATTTAAGAGATCGCCTAGTTGAGTAGTCAATACCATGGAAAGACCTTCACGCTCAGCGAGACCACCTTTTTCTTGAAAGTCGACAAAGGACAGAATCATGGGCCTTGAAGTCCATTTGTCCTTGAAAAAAGAGAAAGGGGATTCCTGATTAGAGTGAAAACGCTCAGCCAGTTCTTTGACTAATGAATCTATCCGTTTTTTTTGGGCAATATCTCTTTGCAGGTCAATCATGTTTTGTGCTTTTTTTGCAAGGATTGCAGAAAAGGTGTCACTTTTATTAATGGCCATTGCCTGCTGATAAGAATTAAGAGCCTTGTCAAGTTGACCATCTTTTTCAAATGCCACACCCTTGTTGGACATGGCTTCAACATAATAAGGATCAATTTCTATGGCTTGGTCGTATAGTTGTCTGGCATTTTGGTAATTTCCTATACTGGCGTGAAGTCGACCAAGTTGGTTGTAGGCCAGTGATTTTTGATAGGACTGGGCTTCTGGTTTTTTTACAGCTTCTTCATAAGCAATTCGGGCCTGATCTTTTTTATTCTGGCTGTAGAGGATATCACCTTCTATTACGTTTACAAACCCTCTTTCCGGTGCTTTTTGTTTGACTTCATTTACCTTTGCCAGCGCTTTTTTGGTTTCACCTTTTTTGGCAAAGACTGCTGCCAGCCCTTCATCTCCTAGCACTTGTGCTTTATTATTTTGTTCACTTATTTGGGTAAAGATATCCTCAGCTTCATCAAGTTTTTCTGCCTTTAATGCCGCATATCCATAGATTGTTTTTGCCTCGATATTGTCAGGATTATTTTGCTGGACCTCTTTGCTGATAGCCTGGGCTATTTCTATGTCATCGCGTTGCAGTTCCCGTTCTGCCAGTTTAACCAGCATTTTTTCAGTAGTTTTGCCACCGCCTTGAAAGTAGTCAATAACTTTCAGATCGGGCCCGAGAATATATACTGTTGGAAGAATAAGTTCAGCGCCGTAGAGTGAACTAATCCCAGCATTATCAAGCATTACTGGAAACCCGACGTCTTTTTCAAGGATGAAGTCAGAAACTTTGGCTTTCCCTGATTTGGTAATGCCCCATACGACAAAATCAGCACCGTTGAACTCCTTGATAAGTTTATTTAGACTTGCGAGGCCATCTTGACTGGATGATGACTCTGTGTTGAAAAAATATAACACAATGAGTGAATGGTCCGTCATGGCTGAAAGCTTATGGTCCCTTCCGTATACATCCTGCAAGGAAAATGATGGAGCCGGGGTCCCCGGCATCACTTCACCCAGACAGGGATTACTGATTACCAGGAAAATGAATATGAGAAAGACTGGGAAACAAAATGTAAATCGCTTTGGCGTTTTCATGTTTGACCTCCAATAATTTGTGCTGAGCACTTTGGATTTGGCTGATAAGTGTCGATGAGAAGACTGTTTCAATCTTTAGGGAACATACGCTGAGAGTGGGGAAAAATTCCGCCTCCCGATAGGTCAAGCTGGGCTTCCCAGTTTTCGTGATCTTTTAAACGAAGTTGAACTTCATACTTGTCTGCGGGTAATTTCAAATCCATTGGTGTGTTGCCCTTGAAATCACCATTAATAAACAACTTAGCACCTTCAGGTCTACTTTTCAGTCTTAATGTTGTGAATTTGATTATTTCTATGTTTTTTTCTTCAACATTTTCAGGAAGCAGATCCAGGGGGAGAACATTACTGGAATTAGATGATAGGTCGTTTTTATCAGTTTGGGTTAAATCCTGTTCCGACTTATGAGGAATGAGTTCAAAAGCTGACTTTTCAGGTGCAGCAATTTGTATGGGTTTGTCTTGCAGTGTAAGGTTGTCCTCTGGAAGCGTTCTCTCTTTAGGTGGTTTTTGGGGGGAAGTATACAGAAGATCAACTTTAACGTCTTTGTTTTGTAATTCTTCGTTTGATTCAATCACTGAAAAAGAAGTTTCATTGTCATGTTCTGTTAAATCCAACCCAGAGTCCGGCGGTATCAACTCAAAGGCAGGTTTTTCGTGAGCAGAAGTTTGGGGTGTTTGTTTCTGGATAGTAGCATTTTCTTTTTGTTTTCCTGCTTCTTTTTTGTTTCCACTTATGGTGGAGAAGAGGAAATCAAGAACATTTTTACTGTTTGATTTTTCTTCTTGTTTTATTTTGACCTCTTGGACCACATCTTGTTCTTGGGGGTGAGTCAAGTTCTGATCTGGGTCCCGGGTAATGATTGCAATGGAGGATGTTTCCTTGGTTGTGGTCTGTGGAGCCTGTTTGGATTGGCTAATGGTTTTTTTCTTTGCTTTAGGTTCAAGCCTGGTGATAGATTGTTTTGTTATTTTTGGTGCGGGTTGATTGTCTGGGGTAATATCAGGCTTGGTCTTGACAGGTTTTTTTTCCGCCTCAGCGGAGGAGACTTGCTGGTGAGAGATGATGTCTTTTTTTATGTTCGTTTTTTCGGGTGAAGAAAAAGGTTTGATCAGTTGATTGTGTGAGTTGGTTGTATAATAAACCAACACGCCAATTCCAAGGCCAATCAGGCTGAAAAGTATAAGCAGCAAAGGCATTAGGTTGCTGGTCTGAGATTTTGAGTCATTTTTTAATTGAGATCTTTGGGGAGATGATGGCAGGGATCTGGTTAGAGCCTTGGTTAGTTTTTCGCCGCTGGGATAACGATTTCCTGGTTCCTTGTCAAGGCATTGCATGATGGTTGAGGAAAGTTCAGCGGGAATATCTTGGGACAATTCCAAGACTGGTTGAGGGATATCCTGGGTGATAGCCTTGAAAATTGTTGTGAGGTTGGAGCCCTTGAAAGGCCGTGTTCCAGTGGCAAGCTCATAGAGAATAAGTCCAAGGGAGTAAATATCTGAGCGACCGTCCACAGTCATTCCTGAGACCTGTTCAGGAGACATGTACAGCGGTGTACCAAGGATTTCTCCTGCCTTTGTTTGCTGCTGTCCAGCAGCATCTTCTATACGGGCAATGCCAAAATCTGTTACTTTGACAGTTCCATTAGAGGTGCAAATGATGTTTGGAGGTTTGATGTCTCGGTGGATAATGCCTTTCTGGTGGGCGTAATCAAGAGCGCTTGCAACCTGAGAGCCAATGTCAACGATCTCTTCAGGGCTGAATTTCTGACCAGCCATTACACCGTCAAGAGCAGTTCCATCAAGATATTCCATGGCGATGTAGATAGTGCCATGGTCTTGACCAATATCATAAACTGTTACAATGCCAGGGTGGGATAACCTGCCGATGGCTTTGGCCTCTTTGAGAAATCTTTTAACAAAGTCATCTGAGGTGACTCTGTCCTGTCTAAGAACTTTGAGGGCAATGAGACGATCAATTTGTGGGTCATGGGCTTGATATACAACTCCCATAGCTCCGCGTCCCAGTTCCTGAACTATTTTATATCGGCCATAATTCATAATGTTTGAATCTCTCCAAGGAAATCGAGAATGGTCTCAAGTGGGATCAGAAAACCAATTCGGTCTGTGCCTCTATAGCGGCCTTTAACAATAGCCACAAAAGTACCTGTTGCATCAAATACAGGGCTACCACTGCTTCCAGGCATTATTTGCATGTCAACTTGCCATAGTGGTAGATTGTCTGCTTTTCGCGGAGGCCCATTGATGTTGCCGGGATATACTGTTCCCCTGAGGCTGACGGGACATCCTATTGAAAAAATTTTTTCTCCCATTCCGAGAAGATTACGTCCTTCTTCCACTAATACTGGTGATTCATGGGTGGCGTTGATTTTAATAAGTGCCAGATCTCTTTCCATATCGATTTCAATGATTTCGCCATCATACTCAAGCCCGGTTGTAAATATGACTTTAACTGCTTCATAGGCTTTTAAATCATGGGCAGTGCTTAGTATCAGACCTTCTTTGTCTATCAGGAAACCAGAAAACTGCAGGTTATTTTCTCCAATTATGGCGCGAATACAGACAACAGGGGAAATTTTAGACAGGATTGCAGAAGGAATAATAGGATCCAGATGTTGATTGAGTATTTCCGGCTCTTTTTGAAATTGGTCGATATCATCCCAAAAAGTCTGTACCTTTTCTGTAACAGATTCACTACCCTGATAAAGTACCACTTCAACTTGTGAACCCAATGCGGAGTAGGGAACAATTAGAATTGTCCAGCTTTGAATTTTGTCAGAGGCGGAGATTCTGATTTTACCAGATTCCAGCTCAGTCTCTTGTACTTTAAGATTGTAAGAGGAAAAAAGCGTGGTGATTATTTTTTTAACTTCAGCAACAGGCAAGGGGTATCTTTTAGAGGGTGACTGGGCATGAGACAGACACACTTGGGAAAATAATAGTAAAATCAGTAGTAATCCTGATGGTATCCTGGTTTTTGGCATATGATAATACAGGTTGAGATGTCAGGTTAAGTAAGCAAGATTGCTAGAAAAAGAATATCTGCTAAGCCGGTGTCCCAATGTTTATTAGGATAATCATTGTAACTGTGCAAGGGCAACAGTGACATTGTCCAGACCTCCAGCCTTTTTTGCTCCGTTTATGAGTTCGTCAACTTTCTGTTGAGGTGATACGTTGTCTGCTAATATTGAAAATATAAAGTCGTCGTCGACCATGTCGTTCAGGCCATCAGAGCATGACAGGAATATGTCTCCGGGGAATATTTTTCCTTTAATTACGTCTAAGGCAATTTCTTCGTTTATGCCGAGTGCACGCAGGATAATGTTTCGCATTTTATGGTGACGGGCCTCTTCCTTGGTAATTATTCCTCTGTTTATTTGTTCCTGGACCAGTGAATGGTCTTTTGTTAGCTGTTTTAGTTTATTCTGGCGTAGTCTGTAGGTACGACTGTCACCGATATGTCCCAGAGCAAAACCATCAGAATGAAATAATAGCAGTTCAGCAGTACAGCCCATTCCTTTATTTGCAGGATTTTGTACAGAACTTTTTAAGATTTTATCATGAGCCGTAGCAAATGTTTGCTTGATCATGGAGACTGCTTTTTTTAAGGAGCGCTGGCTGTTATCAGAAATAACTTTCCTGGCAGTATCCATGAAAATTCGGCTGGCAATTTCTCCGGCGGCTGCTCCACCCATACCGTCGGCAACAAGGATAAAGTCAGATTTGGAGTCAGTGTGGAATATATCTTCATTATTTTTGCGTCGTAAACCAACATCTGTTTTACCGCAAGAGATAATTTGGAGAGTCATATATCAATATTATTTAATAAGAAATTGTAGTTTTAATACTCAAAAATTGGGCATCAAAACGTGTTTATTTATTGTTTTGTTATTATAGAGTGCATTAACCTGAGATCAGTTTTGGTAATGCTTGTTGTTAAATAACTTGTATCTGAAATACTTTGTTGTTTATTTTTCAATTTTTTCTAATTCTTTTGATTTATCTGTACTAAGATCGGTGCTGTAAAAATTATCCTGTTCTGGCAGGATAAGTGAAAAACGTGAGGTGTAATCAACTGCAATTTGGACGTTTTCTGTTGTAAAATTAAGTACATGTCCGCCACCTTTTTGGTCTTTTGTCAGGAAGTGAAGATGATATCCCGGCACATTTATTCCTTTAACATAAGGTGGGCAGCGAAAACCAATCATGGTGCCTTTAACATTCTCAAACTCGAAAACAGGCTGATTTTTAGCGACTTCTTTAAGTGCAGGATAGGGCTTTTGTTGTTTAGGAACACTTCTTGTTTTCACTTTCCTGAAAGTACCAGTGATTTTGATGCCGTAAAAAATATTAGGAGTGGGGAGCAGAGTGTCGAGTTGTTGTTCAAGTTGTTTGTATTCAGTATCGGGAAGTGTTTTATGTAAAACATCGGGTTCAAAAAAAGTGACTGCTGCAAAAGGCGTTTTAAGATTATCTTCTGGCACATGTACCTTACCGTCAGCTGTTACTTGGAATATTTTTCCATCCATGAGGATCATTTCACCATCAAGGGACTGGAAAGTGCCGATTCCAAAATCTCCTTGTCCGACAAGCTGTTTGAGGGATGTCTCGCCATCGTAGATGCCGTTTAGGAGCGCGTCAATCGTTGAGATTTGGGTTAAGGTGTCCTGATCTGCAAAGACTTTGCAAGGAAGCAGTAAAGAAAGTGTCAGTAAGATGCTACAAAATATTTTTGGATTCATTTTCTCCTATCCTTAGATTTGAAAGATTGTTGGCGTCTTAAAAAGTCTATAAATCATATCATTTAGCCCAGCAGTAAATTCATATATTAATAAGAGATATAATTATGAAGATTTTCTACATTTCACAACATGACATTTGAATAAATCCGGATGTTTGTGAGATTGTCCAGATTGTTTAATTAGAAATGTTTTTTAATTACCATCATTTCTTTTTAAAATCAAAGCCGATGCTGGATAGTGATTGTTTTTCTTGAAAAATGACATGGTCAAGTCGTTGGAAACCAAGCTGTTTTTATACCTTTTAGTACTGTGTGGCTCAGCCAGGTTTCTAAAATGTTAAAATTTAAACCACTGCTTTTTTTTAGGGGTGTATAAGACAACCCGGTTTCTTCCTTTATTTTTAGCTTCATAAAGAGCTTCATCTGCAAAGCCGATGAATTGATTTTTCTGGAAACCGGAACCTGTTGGTTTTGCACTGGTAACACCAATACTTATGGTGACACTGTAGATGTTTTCATCGTCATCAAATTCATGATCAGCTACAAAAGCTCTTAGCTTTTCTGCTACCTTTAGCGCGTCATCTGTGTCGGTTTCAGGAAGCACGTATACAAATTCCTCGCCGCCATAACGTGCCAGAATATCATATTCTCTGATGTTTTCTTTTGTGACCCGGCAAAATTCTTTAAGAATAAAATCTCCAGTTTGATGCCCATAGGTATCATTGAATTTTTTGAAGTGGTCTATGTCGGCCAGCAAGATTGAAATTGGTTTTGAATTACGAATGGACCGATTAATTTCTTTATCGAGAAAGTTTTGAAAAAATCTATGGTTATGAACTTCAGTCAATCCATCAATGTTGGCAAGATTTTCCAGGAATTTGTTTTTGTTTTCAAGCTCTCTGGTGAGCTTTTCCAGCTTAATTTTGGAACTGACTAACTCTCGATTCATCTCTTCGTAGGACATGTTAATCAGGCTCAAACGCATGTTTGCTTCCTGCAGGATTTCTTCTACAGATTTTGAGTGTTTAATTTTCAGGCCTACATCTTTGGCTGTCTGGTTGACTGCTTTGTGAATCTGGGAAAGGATTTTGTTGATTTTGATTACTTTGAGGCCAAGAAGTTGTTTGGCTTTTTTACGGAATTTCTTGTGATGTGTTTCTGGATTCTTGGAGTGAAGAATCTGGACTATTAAATCAGCAAGATAAATCGCACCTATGGTCTGAGAAACATGGACGTCTTTTCCTGAGTATTCATCTGGGTGGGCATGGTAAAGAATAGGTAAAAGGAGCTTCTCGGGAAATCCCCAGAATTCAGCAACTTTGTAGCCGACTTGACTATGGGTGGCACCAAGTAATTCAACTTCAATCTTTTCTTCATCAATATCTTCTTGTAATTTTTTTTTAAGTACTTGTTCGTATTGCCCGGACAGGGTGCTTGCCATTATGAGTTGGCCCAGGTTTCTTAATAATCCTGCGATAAAGATTTCTTCGGTGTCTGATCCTTCTACTTGTTCAAGGATTAGTTTTGCAGCCACAGCACCCGAAAGGGAGCGTTCCCAGAATTCCTTAAAGTTAAAAGTGGTAGATTTTGCCCCCTTCATAGAAAGAAAAGAAAAAGAAAGTACAAGGCTTCTTACGGCATTGATTCCAAGGATGGAGACAGCTTGATTAATGGAGCTGATTTGTTGGGGGAAACTATAAAAAGCGGAGTTTGAAACTTTCAGGATTTTGCTGGATAGGGCCATGTCATGAGAAACAAGATTGCCTATGTCAGATAGGGTAGTGTCTTCTTTTGCCGTTAAAATAAGTAGTTGTGATGCCACAGTCGGAAGAGTTGGCAGGTCCTCTGATTTGAGTACCGTTTGAATAACCTGATCAAATTCTGCAGTCATCAAGATCACCTGTAGGGAAAGAAAAGAAGCGATATGCTTATATTTAAAAGTATAAAACAATTTCGTATTATTATACAAGGTTGGATATGATGATATGGGTATTTATGTGTTTTCATAATATTTTGCCAGTAGAGCTGTGTTGCCAAGGTTGTTGAGTTACAGTACAGTGATTATGGTCTTATTGATGAAATATTTCTCTGAAATAATGTTGTTTCCAGGTGTTTCTCTTTTGTCTTTTAACAGTGTGTTGCCTTCTATTGCTGAAATTTGGATAATTAATGAAGTTTAAAAATGCTGTAATTAAAATTGATACTAAAGAGTTTAGCAGAGCCTTGAATTATCTTCATAATCCCGACCGCCAGCCGTCTTTTATTAAGGAACAGGTGCAGCTTGTTGAACATCGATTTAAATATGTGACAACTACACCCTTGAAAGTTTTAACCCAGGACAGAGGCTTTCATAAAATATTGTATGTGCCGGAACAGAAACAGTTGCACTGTTTGCTGGAAGAGGCGAGAGGGTTGAGCAGGCTGTCTCCTGTGGCCAGGGCAAAGCAGGAAAAAGGGCTGTTTGAGTGTTTGAAAAACATTGTTTATAATCCAGAGCTGGATTTTTCCCAGTATGAACTCGCCAAAGATGTTGTCAGCAGAAGAACTGTTGTTTGCCATATTCAGATAGCAGCAATGAACATAATCAGCTTGATGATGATTGATAAAGATTTGCAGTCGATAGAAGAAATGCGAGTCTTTTTTGAAGAACTGTTCACATATTTTTTGGTTGAACGTCTGACCACCGCGGCCTGTGTCAATAACCGGGTAACCCAGGCATTGTCTCTCCATTTTAGTTATATGCCAACCATTGTCTCTGCAATGATGCAGGAGAAAATGGAATTGATCACAAATGACAGTGGCCACCTTATCGAAAATGCGTCATTTCTTAACCGTTTGTTGACCAATTTCAGTATTTATTTTAACAATTTGGAGAGATATCAGAAAATTGCAGAGAAACATAAAGTCTATGAAGTATTGATGTTTTATAAAAATTTACATGAAGTGGATAATTCAAGTATTGAATTGGCTGATGAGGTTATGAAGGCAATTTTAAAAAATGAACAGGCTTTAATTTCTTTTTTTCTGGAAGTGTTTTCTTTTTGAGAGTCTTTGGTTAACCTTATAGTATTTCATTGGTCAGTATATCTTTGATTATACTTCAACTTATTAATATTTATGCAGGTGTTGGTGAAAAGTTTATTGTTTCCAGGGTGATATGTTTTCATTCTAAGTGTTGGCGGAAGAGCAAAAAAAAATATAATAGAGTTGACATGTGCATGCTCGTGCACTTATAGTGTGGTTATGGAAATAAAAATGGCCCCGAATGTACCTCCGTCGGTAGACGATATGGTTAATGCTTTGGATACAAAATTATTTAAAGTTTTAATTGAACCGGTACGGGTGGAACTTCTTAAATATCTTATTGTGCATGGTCGTTCTGATATCAGCACAATAGCTGAACATCTGCCTCAGGATCGTTCAGTTGTCTCCAGGCATTTGAGTCTGATGGCAGAGGCTGGATTGTTGAGTTCAGAAAAGGAAACTCGACATGTCTTTTATACCATTAACGGCCAGGCATTTTTGAAATTGTTTGAAGATATTGTTAGTAAAATAAAAAAATGTATGGCTGAATGCTGTCCTGAAAACTGTTGTTGATATTTTTTTGCCTAAACATGTGCATGTGAGCGCACGTTAACATTAAAAGTTGTGAAAAAGGAGTTTTGTTATGAAATGGAATAAAATTAGAGAAAGTGTATCAGAGGCGTATACCAAGGCTATCTCAAAAGCTACCCCTAGTTGTTGTGGCTCAAATGTTGGAGATAGTAATAGATGTGGTGCTGTTGCAGATCTTGCTGGTTATACAGAGCAACAGTTTCAGGCAAGCCCCGAAGCGGCAGGAGCTTCATTTGCATGCGGTAATCCTCTTGCTTTCAGCGATGTTCAAGAGGGTGATGTTGTGTTGGATTTAGGTTCGGGTGCTGGTTTTGATTTACTTCTTGCTGCAGAAAAAGTTGGAACATCTGGTAAGGTAATTGGAGTTGATATGACCGATGCAATGTTGGAAGTAGCTCAAAAAAATATAATTGCAGCAGGAGTTGGTAATATTGAATTGCGTAAGGGAATAATTGAAAAAATGCCAGTGGATGATGCTTCAGTTGACTGGGTTATCTCTAATTGTGTAGTGAACCTTTCGCCGGAAAAAGATAAAGTTTTTGCTGAAATATACAGAGTGCTTAAGCCTGGTGGGCGAATGCTTGTCTCTGACATAGTGGTTCAGGATTTGCCAGATGAAATTAGACAGATGGATACTCTTTACAACTCGTGTGTTGCAGGGGCAATTAGCGAAGAGGAGTATGTTTCAGGACTAAATCAGGCAGGACTCGATGAGGTTCAAGTACTTGATCGGTTTACATATGAAGCATCTCAGATAAAGTGCTTTTTTGATACAGACGAAGTGCCTGATCTGAAAACGATGTTTGTTGATATGGGTAAAAATGAGCGTAAACAGGCTATTGACAGGCTCCTGGAAATGGTCAGTGGAAAAGTCTGGAGCGCAAAATTTTCAGCTGTTAAGCCATAGGAGGGGTGTTTGATTAATGTTGGTATTGATTATCTAATTTAAATTGGTGCATAAGGGCGCATGAAAGCATCTGTTGAGGAGACGGGAATCTTGGTGGGCGGGGCGGTTATGAATATAAGCAGTATAGAGATTAGTTCTAGCCGCCTCTTATGGATGTGGAGATTTTTCAAACTGGCAAAAATACTGAGCAGCATATTTTTTATGTTACTGAGGATGATTTTCTTTTCGTTCAATCTCGGTGTTAATCTAAAAATTCCAACTCAGTCTTCAGAAAGATATGAAGCAATTAACTGATTGACCCTCTACGATCTAGAATGATGCCAGCTAGTTTTTATTGGTTTTTTTGCGAAATGACATCAATCTTTAAGGCTCGTATGTCATTCCAGTCGCTGTCTGTGGCTGGTTCGAAACCTTTAAAATTTAGATTTTTTAATAGGGTACGAGCTGGTGGGTCATTGTTCATCATGAGCATTGCTTGGGTAATAGTAGCTACAGTCGTGTCGTTAAGGCTTGATAATACTGCAAATGCATGAGGTGTATATGGCTGGGATCTCCACAGTATACGAAGCTGGGAACGAATTTTAATATCGAGATTGTTGAATGTTCTTGGGATACCACCTCCGGCTGCATGGATATTTCTGGCAACAGAGCGGTAAACTGAATCATGGGATTTAACATAGACTGAGTCGAATGTGATATTGTTTTTCACTAAATGATTCTGGGTGATAATGCTTGCAGCAAAGGCTGCTGGTGAAGGAAATCCCAAAGATCGGTTTTGTAAATCAATGATATTTTTATAAGGTGAATTCTTTGCTACAACCACAATTCCTGTGAGTTGCTGGTTTTTTTGTTTTGCAAATGCTTGGTATCCTGAAGTATTTGCAAAAACAGTGTAGTGGTAAGGGTTCATGTAGGCAATGTCATACATTTTTTTATCAAGTCGTCTTTCGAATTCAGGAATGTTTGGAGCAGTTTTAAAGCGGATAGACAGGCCTGTTTTTTGTGATAAATATTGGAATATTGGCACCCATTTTCTGGCAAGTTTGCTGGAAGATTGCTGGGGGACTATGCCAAAAGTGAGAACTGTGTTTTCTCTGCTTATTGCAGTTGAAGAGCTCAGGAATGTTAAAGTCAGAATGAAAAAAACTGTGAAATTTTGTTTTTTTTTGTGTTTGCTCAATGTCCAGCGGGGATTTAATGAGAAATTCATGGTGGTAGATTCCGTTGAGCAGGTATTTACAAGTTTGGTAAATAAAGATTTCTAATGAGAATAGTTTCACGCTGAGTGTTGGGAATGCTCTTATCTTAATATCTTATTATCCCTGAAGTATCGTCGAAATGCAAGAAGCGGTTGTTGTATACCAGCTGGGCTGGAGTCGTTAGCGGTTATTTTGGCTCATTTTATTTGTGCTGGTCCTTTCTGTAAAAAGCATTAACTATTGTACTTTAATCCGGTTTTCCATGTCGCCCCGTGCGCAATACACCTTTTCATACATTTCTTGAGCCTCATATTCTTTTGTACACTCTGTTTTCATAAGGTCACCTCTTTTGATATGATTAACGTCCTGAGATAACGTTAAATATACAACATTTGGGACTTTTTTTGTTTAATTTAATGAGGAATGCTGACTAAAAAGTAGGGTCAAGGCTAGGTCTTTTGTTGAGTGAAATAGATCAGTGTATATCAGATCGTATCATTTTGATGTCCAAATCGTACAACCTGGTTTTTTCCTTGGGATTTTGCTGTATACATGGCTTCGTCGGCATGGGTTAACATCTGGTTGATGGATAATCCTCTTCTGTAGCTTACTATTCCGGCACTCAAGGTTCTTGAGGCAATAATAGGTTCGCCGCCGTTATCTTGCTTAATATAGAAATTTTCAGAAGCGAATTTTTCACGTATCCTTTCTCCCACCATCCAGGCAATCGTTTGGTCTGTTTCAGGCAGCACTATAACAAATTCCTCTCCACCATAACGAAAAGCACGGTCATATTGTCGGATGCTTTTTTGTATAAGATCTCCTAGGCGTGCCAGTACCGTATCACCATTCATATGTCCATAACTGTCATTGAAGCTTTTAAAATTATCCACATCAATCATCAGGATGGAGAGTTCACGATGGGTGCGATCACACCGGAGCAGTTCATCTTCCAGCATGGTCATCATATAGTGACGGTTATAAAGGCCTGTCAATTTATCTGTTATGACCAGTTCTTGAATTTCACGATTACGTGCATCAAGGTTTTCCAAAGATGAGATCAGTTCTTTGTTCAGGTATTCTACTTTTTGGAAACTTTGTTTACCCATGTTTTTTTCTTTCCGGATTAGAAAAAGCATGTTGTTTAAACTTTCACCTAGCTGCTCAACGATTGTCGGACAGGCCTTTTTAAAGACATCGCAGTTTTTGCAGTTTTGGTATTTTTCTGCAAATGCTCCTTGTACCTCACCTCCGCAATAGGTTCCAGCAAGTTGCCAACAGCGGAGATTATCGCTTGAAACCGGACAGTTTTCCTTTTGGCAGTTTTTTTCTTCCCAGCATTTAACCAGATGAGGGTTATAAAAATAAACAGTGTCATCGGAGATGGATTTATCAAAAAGGGGCAGAATTTCTTTGTTTATCCGTTGAATAATTGAAGTGAAATCTTCATGAGATACTTCTTGAACCATTGTCACTCTCCATTACAGTCATGGCTATTTTAATTTTCAGTCAAATGTCAAATCGGGTGAAGAGAGAAATATATACTTTTTATGATGTTACCAATACTGTATTTGATCATAAAAACTTTAATGAAAAAAGAAAAAAATGAATCATCTGCAAATATGACAAGTTTGTAACGTATTATTATTAAGAGTGTATTTGCAGGTGAGGGTAAAGGTGATGGAGATGCAGGAGATAATCAGCTGGCCTCTTTACGGCAAATAATAGCATTCTGTCTTGTTATTTCATTTATATGTTTCGGATATTGGATCAGGGTATTCACATTTTTTCCCCAGATAATTAACGAATTTTAAAATATCGTCCTGTGATTGAATGTATTCAGGTGTCAGGGGGATTTTTCCAGCGCCTCCTGGGCCATCAAGTGCAAAAGTTGGGACCGCCATACCTGAGCAATGGCCAATCAGATTCCGCATAATATTAAGTCCTTTTGAGACAGGGGTACGAAAATGATTTGTGCCACTGGTGAGATCTGTTTGAAAAAGGTAGTAAGGTTTAACCCGTATACTTAAGAGTTTTGTCATGAGCTTTCTGATGGTATCAGGATCGTCATTAACTCCTTTTAACAACACCGTTTGGCAGCCAAGAGGAATGCCGGCATTGGCAAGGCGTGTGCAGGCAAGTGTGGCTTCTTTTGTAATTTCTGCTGGATGGTTGAAATGGGTATTTATATAAAGTGGATGGTATTTTTTCAACATTGCTGCCAGTCGCGTGGTAATACGCATTGGAAGAGTACATGGCACTCTTGAACCAATGCGGATTACTTCTATAGACGGGATCTGTTTTAGTAATTTCAGGATGGATTCCAGTTGTTTGTCTGGCAATAATAACGGATCTCCACCAGAGATCAAGACCTCCCGGATTTGAGGTGTTGCTTTGAGGTATTTGAGTCCTTGCTGGATGGTAGTTTCATTAATGATCATATTCTGTTTGCCGACTTTTCGTTTTCTGGTGCAGAATCTGCAATACATTGCACATTGGCTGCATACGAGAAAAAGAGCTCTGTCTGGATATTTGTGGACTAAATTGGAAACAGGACTGAGATCTTCTTCTCCCAGAGGATCTGTCATGCCTTGATGGTCATGTAATTCTGCTATGTTTGGAACAGCCTGACGCCAGAGAGGATCGCCTGTTTCTTTGATGAGTTGCAGGTAATACTCATTGATTCTCATTGGGTAGGTAGAACAGACTTGAGCAAGCATTTCTGTTTCAACTGGAAAATGTTTGCTGAGTTGTTCCGGGGTAGTAATAGAGTTTTTCAGTAAATGTTGCCAACTTGCCATTGCTTCTTTCCGGGTGGAAGTGCTACAAGGATTATATGGTTCCCCGCATATTCTGGAAAAATGAAATCAAATATGCGTGGTTTGTCAGTTGTTTAGCTCGCGTTTGAAATCTGTAAAAAGGATCTTTTTTCTCGTAGTTGGTTGCATGTACAATCATAAACAACAGTTGATGCCAACCAAATCAGATGGGAAATACACTTGTTTTCCCTGGAGGATACGGTTTACCTGAGAATCAGGAAATTTTCAACGCATGAATAATTTGTTCATTCTAAATCAGCAAAAAATCAGGAGAGTCTGATGTCTTGGTTCGCCTTGGTGAATTGGTGAGAAAAATGCGTTGGGATCCTGAGTATCTACCACTTGTTGGAATGTAAAGAGTGTCAGGGGAAGTAAGCGAAGCATGCAAAAAAAATATTGTATCTGAACAGGATTCTATATACTTATTGATCCAACACTTTGCGCAGCAGAGTGGCTATGGTGTGCAGGTTTATAGGCTTCAAGGCAAATTCTTTTATACCAAGTGATTTTGCTTTTTTCTCATCAATGAGATTGCTGTAACCCGTGCAGAGAATAATTGGGATATCCGGCCTGATTTGCAGCATCCGCCTGGCAAGGTCTGAGCCTGTCATTCCCGGCATAGTCTGGTCGGTTATAACAACATCATAATTATGCGGGTTGTTCTGGAAATTTTCTAATGCTTCAAGACTGTTTCGTTTAACAGTTACAGTATATCCCAATCTTTGCAGCATATTATTTCCCATCTCGGCAAGCAGTTCTTCATCGTCTATAAATAGTATCCGTTCTGTTCCCTTAGGTACTTGTTTGATTTCCTCAGTTGTTTCAATGATCTCTTGTTTAGCATTAGGTAGAAAAATGTTAAAGGACGTACCTTTGCCTAATTCACTGTCAACAGTAATGGTGCCACCGTAGTCATTAATGATTCCGTGGACAATTGCCAGGCCCATGCCAGTGCCTTTTCCTGTTTCTCTAGTGGTAAAGTATGGGTCAAAGATTTTATTGATAATATTAGAATGAATGCCTGATCCGGTGTCAGATATTGAGAGTTGGAGATATTTTCCCGGTTTTATATGCAAGTTTTTGAATCTTTCCTGCTCAAGGTTGGCATCTTGAAGCCTGATGTCCAGCACGCCTCCTGATGTTTCCATGGCAAGTGTTGCATTGGTACAGAGATTCATCAGAATTTGATGAACCTGAGTTGGATCAGCCATGATAACACCGCATTTTGGATCTAGATTATCCCGAATTTCAATTGTTGTCGGGATTGTGGCTCGCAGCATTTTTAATGATTCTTTTATCAGAGACTGGATTTGGATTGGTATCAGTTCGATATCTGTCTGACGGCTGAATGCCAGAATCTGTTTAACCAGGTCTCTGGCTCGCCATCCTGCTTGTATTACTTTGTCCAGGTCATCTGCAAAGGTCGAATTGGGCGGAGCGTCTTCCTTTGCCAGGTCTGAGTAGCCAAGTATAACGCCCAGGATATTGTTGAAGTCGTGAGCAATGCCACCGGCAAGGGTACCGACAGCCTCCATTTTTTGTGCCTGGGCGAGTCTGGCTATCAGACTTTTTTTCTCATTTTCTATTCGTTTTTTTTCTGTAATGTCCCGTATGAAGACAAATATAAGATCACTTGCATGAGAGGAGTAGTTGGCACTGATTTCAACATCTATCAAGGAGCCGTCTTTGCCTCTGTGTTTGGATTCAAAACGGTCATAGCCTTTTTCAATGACTGTTTTGATGTGACTTTTCACCTGTTTTTGGGATTCTTTTGCTTCCAGATCTGTGATGCTCATTTGAAGTAGCTCCTGGCGACTGTATTTAGTCATGGAGCAATAGGCATTGTTGACATCTATAAATCTGCCTTCCTTATTAACTGTCCAGAAACCGTCAATGGAAGTTTTGATTACATTTTCATAGCGTTGGTTTGCAAGAAATTGTTCTGTGATATCCTGGGAAAAACCATATGAATGGATTATCTGGCCGTCTTCACCAGCTATATCCTCTGATTTTTCCAAAATTATTCGAACTTCACCGTTGTCTTTGAGTATTCTGTGAGTGCACTGGTATGGAATTTTGTTAAGAATGGCATTTTGGAAAGTTCTCTTGACCATATCTTGGTCATCTGGATGGATTGTGTCAAGAAATGCTTCATAGGTTGCATCAAAATTTTGAGGGGTGCGGCCAAAGATTCGGTACTGCTCCTCAGACCATGTAAGTTTGTTCTTTCTAATATCTAAATGCCAGCTTCCAAGTTTGGCAACTTCCTGTGATTTATTTAATAAGACCTGGTTTAACTTGAGTTGCTGGGTTGCGGTATGAAGCTCTGCAGTTCGTTGCTGTACCTGATCTTCTAGTTCTTCATTCCATTGTTGTAGCTTTCTGGTCATCTTGTTAAATGATACTGAAAGGTTCCCCATCTCATCTGATTTGGTTTCTATAACTCTTGCGTCCAGATTTCCTGCTTCAATCTCACCTGCAATTTTAACCATCTCTGAAACGGATTGTGAGAGTTTGTTGCTGATGTAGATGACTATTAGGGTGATAAACAGACAGGCAGCTGTGATAAGGCTAAGGAGAATGGCAACATTTTTTTTCAGGGATGAAAACACTTCATTTTGGTCAATTTTTACGACCATACCCCAGGCTTCTTCAGAGGTTATCTGGATGTGGCGGTATGCTGCCAGGACCTGTGCTCCTCGATAATCTTTTGCCAGGGTAAAACCTTCCTGTCCCTGTGCTGCATAACGGGCAGGATCCGCATCGATTTTTGTATTTAGGGGTATTGCTTTGCTGCCATCACTTAAGGGGTGTTTTAAAGAAGTAATTGTCAATCTTGACTGGTTAACAAGCAAGGCTTCTCCTGTCTTACCCAATCCTTCTCCAGAGTGAAGCATGGGTCTGATAAAATCGTCAGTACTGATTTTGACAGTCATTACCACTCGGCCATGTTGAAGCTCAGTGTTTAATTTTTCGTGAAACATTCTCTGGATATAGAGGTAAATGGTATTGTTCTCTTTTTGCAGGTAAACTATTTCTTCTGCACCAGGTGGAAAATTTGACCAGCGTTTTGGAGTGTTCTGTTTTTTGTTAATGCTGAGATCATGAGCTGTTGAAGCAATCGTTTGCCCTGTGAAGTTGTCAAATATCTCTATTTCATTGTAGGCATTATAGGTGTTTATAACTTGCCTGAGGTGATGATTGAGCAGGGCTGATGATTTGTGGTCTGATGATGAATGTGGTTGAACTTTTTCAGGTGCGAATTCTTTTTTTTTCGGAAGAAACTCATGGAGTTCATGAAGGAAAAGAGGACTTTGGGTTATCAGACGAACGTCATCGCGTCGTTCTTCCAGCCAAAGTTGTAAGCGTTCTTTTTTCAGATCTGCAATGAAGTTTAGGTGAGTGAAGTTATCTTTAATTGTTTCTTTTATCATCCCTTCAAGAGGAGTTGAAGGGATGCCAAAGAGAAATATAAGTGAAATTAGGCCAATAGATATATAGAACAGGCTGAGGAAGTAGGTCAGCAGCTGGGATCTATGGGTGTAGAGAAATTTTTTTTTGTCAGAATTATTATACTGTTGGGACAAGGATTTTTTCTCCAATTACTTCTGGAAATTATATTGTGAAATCATGTACTCTGACGGGTTGTTAAAGATTTCTGCTATAATTTTCCGGTTAAAATTGTTTAGGGTTTGAGGCCAGCTGACTTTGTCTTCAAGTTTACCCATTTTTTTCATGAAGCGAAATTCGTTAAAGATTTGTCCGTTTTCTCGCAAAACACTTAATGGGATGATGGGGCTGGAAGCTATATTGACAATTCCGTCCTCAATGAGTTTTGCATATTCTTCTTTGTTCAAAGCACTTTTTTTGCCTGAAAAACTATTGGCAGCAGCGATGGTCCAATCACTGGCCTGGAGAATGTTGTTGCGTGATAATGCCACCCATTTCATGGAACGTGCAATAGATGCAACTATATGGCGAACAGTTTCAGGGTGTTTCTCTAGAAATGGTCTTGCGCAGTATAGATAACTGGAGGAAAGTGATCTGTGGAGAACTTTGAATTTGTCTGATGTTTTCAAGGCAATGGTTGGTGTTGGTTCCCATGCAGAAAAAGCGTCAATCTTACCTTGTTGCAAGGCTTCTGTCATCTCGTTGACTTTCATGGGCACCAGAATTATGTCATCAGAGGTGAGGCCTTCTGTTTGTAAAGCTTCCATGAGCGCATAATGGGCTGATGAGCCAGCGGCGTTGCCTACGCGTTTCCCTTTCAATTCTGAAACTTGATCCAGGTCACGGGTGATGATAGCCGAATAATTTTGTTTAACAAGTGCCAGGGCCACAGCGTAATTTTGCGCTGCAGCCGATAGTGTTGGCATGTCACCGGCAACTGCCAGTTCAAGATCACCTCGTTTCATGAAAAAGTTAATATCTTTTCCTTTGTAAAAAGAGTGCAGTTGAAGCACCTGTCCGGCATCTGAAAGACTCTTGGCTAGAATCTGGTCGCGGTTCAAGATTTCCGGCAGTGTTCCAGTGGGTACTGCCAGGGGTTGTGTGCCAAAATCGATAGTGTTTTCATTGTTACCAAACTTGTAGGTTGAATAAACCGAGTGGGTTGTTGAGTCTCCTTTGGCACTTGATTTTAAGGCTGGGGTTTGGCTTTTCTGGTTGGAGTCACAGGCTAAAAGCAGGCAGGTCGTCAGTATGCATAAAAGCAGGGAACGTAGGCTTTTTTTCTGTGAGATACTGCTCTTATTATAGGTAATCATGCTTTCCCCTTTGGTTTTAATTGTTGATGAAGTTTTAAGGAAAATCAGGAACTGGGGCGTTGTCTGTAAACAAAAAAATAATTACATAGAATGTCTTTGTCAGAGGTGTCAATGAGGTTGCTTGCTCCCACTGTTTCATTACTATTGTCATGTAGTAAGTTTATCGAACATTTATTTTGGAAGCAAATTGTTTCTCTCCTGGTTAACTGTTTATCTTGTCTGTATCAGCGTTATCAGAAAGCAATGACGTAGTGGCTTGTAAGGGAATAGCAGAGGCTTGAAAATTTGAGTTACTGGCAAGTTCTTTGCTGTTATCTTCATTTACTTGCTTAGCAGTAAAGCACGCTAGTTTATTTTAACAAAATTGGATATTATTTTAGCTCTTGAATTATTCATGAATTGGCATTATGTTTTATTTAGCATATGAGCAGATGCTCATATGAGAGGGGGCGGTTATATGGCTGTTGAGAACAAAGAGGACCAGTGTCAACACAGATTGATTCACCAGGATCGTATAGATGCTGCAAGAACAACAGCAATGGCTGATGTTGAAAATTCACAACTTTCCATGCTTTTTAAAACCCTGGGTGATCCGACAAGGTTGAGGATTATCTGGGCATTAGAACATGGAGAGATGTGTGTCTGCGATCTTGCTGTGTTTCTTGGAGTAAGTGAATCTGCTGTGAGTCATCAGTTGCGGCAACTCAGGCACTTGCAGCTGGTAAAAAGAAGACGGGAAGGTCCTGTTCTTTATTATCGTATGGATAAAAAAGAAATAGGAGAGGTTATCCGCCAGTTACGAGATAAATATGGGAAACAGGCATAACTGCTTTGTTTTGATTTGTATCAGTGTTTTACACTTTTTATTAAAGGAGCTTCCAGCTTAACTGGGTCTGGATGTTTTCAATAAGGTGAATAATTCCAGATTTACAGGTTTGTATTATTTGCAGGGAAATTAAATAATGGATAATTTGTTAGTTTTTGGTGGAGATTTACTACATGCTTGCTGGTTGCTGGTTCGGGAAGCATCAATATATATATTATTTGGGTTAGGTATGGGGGGAATGTTAAAGGTTTTTCTTTCACCTACCTATGTTGCAAATCATCTAGGTTCTGGAAGATTTAGTTCTGTCTTAAAAGCAGCTCTATTGGGAATTCCTATCCCTTTATGCTCTTGCGGAGTGTTACCAGCCGCTGCTGCGTTAAAGAAGCAGGGGGCAAATAATGGTGCAACCACTGCATTTCTTATTTCAACTCCGGAATCAGGAGTTGATTCGATTTCTATTACCTGGGCTTTGCTTGATCCGATTATGACTGTTGCCCGTCCGGTAGCAGCATTTATTTCGGCATTTACAGCCGGTATTCTGGAGAACTTGATCAATCCGCCTAAGCCTGTGCCTTTGAAAATGGTAGACATGAGCTGTCAGGTTGATGATTGTTGCGATGGCGTTGATTGTCCTCCTGATACGCATCAAAAGCATCACTCGCTGGTTAACAAAGTATGGCAGGGGATGCATCATGCCGCTTTTTCACTCTGGGGTGAATTGGCAGGCTGGTTTTTTGTTGGTATTGCACTGGCAGGTTTGATTACGGTGCTGGTCCCGGATGAGGCTATTAGTCAGTATCTTGGAGGTGGTTTGTCTTCAATGCTATTAATGCTTGCATTTGGCATTCCTCTCTACATATGTGCAACTGCTTCAACTCCAATTGCAGCGGCTTTTATCTTAAAAGGTGTCAGCCCTGGAGCGGCACTTGTTTTCTTACTGGTAGGTCCAGCCACAAATATTACTTCCATGTCAGTTTTGGTGGGTATTTTGGGTAAAAGGGCTACTGGGCTGTACTTAATGTCTATTAGTCTTGTTAGTGTGTTATGTGGTCTTGCGGTGGATGGTGTTTATGCAATGATGTCAATTTCTGCCGTGGCAGTTGTGGGTCAGGCTTTTGAAGTTATTCCGGTATGGTTGCAGACTGTTTCTGCTTTAGTATTGTTAGGCTTATCGGTTAAACCGCTGGCTCTATCCATAGGCACTTTGTTTAAAAAGGAAGATTCTTGTGGTTGTGCCTCAGATTCCTGTGGCAATGAAAATTTACCTCACCATCATCCTTAATAAGTTTTTGTTAAATCTTGATATATGAGGCATAAGGAATGCAGAAAAATTTTTCAGCAATCCTTTATGCCTTGTTTCTATGAATACAGTTATTTATCCGCAACAGAAAAGATGCAGATATGTTGATTTGTAAAGTGTTTGTTTTGCTTTTTTTGATTCATATTCCATATGAATTATCTTTTGCGGACGCGTCAGGATCGTTTTCGTTTTGAACTGGAAGCGGTTTTTTTAACAGTGGAACCCGTAGTACTTTTTCGTTGGATAAGAAAACTTCCAGATCGTCTGTCAAGCCCCAATTGCCTCGCCACATCAAATCTACTTTTTTTGTAGGGATTGACTTCCCGGTCAAGCACTATTTCATCAGGATTTTCTAACTGATTATTTTTGTTAAGGGCAATTTGAGCTTTTTCAATTATTGGATCAGCTTCCTGGCAGAGGTTTGGATTTTCATCCCTTGCTGCAGTGGCATCTTCTTTGGCAAGATTATATTTTTTCATTCTAAATAATAATTTTGCCCGTTCCAGGTGAATCCAACTTTTATGATCTGTCTCCAGAGCTTGGTTGTAGTCCTTTTCAGCCTGGTTAAATTGTTTGGTTTTTAAATAATATCTGGCTCGATAGAGGAAGAATTTTGCTTTTTTCTCAGGATTGGTTTCTTTTGCAATTTTATTATTGAGCTGCTTCAGGACAGGGGAGGAATTTCCCGTGCTGCCTGTAACAGGTGATGCCAGCAGGATCAAAGAGAAAAAAGTAATTGCTTTGATGATGGCAAGATTTTTTTTCATGATGAAGACCTTATAGGTTGTATTTGAAATGTTGGTTGAAGTTTTAAAGGCAGGTGATTTTGTCAACAGGCTTTGAACTTTGAATATAAGCTATAACAGATCGTCCACAGGAGTGTACTCGTATCCAAATGTTTCTGCGACACTTTTGTAGGTTACCTTACCTCTTATGATGTTGGCACCCTGTTTGATTTCTTTGTTTTGGCGCATGGCCTTTTTCCATCCTTTATCTGCAATTTCAAGTGCGTAAGGGAGTGTGGCATTTGTTAGTGCCAATGTGGAGGTTTTTGCAACAGCACCGGGCATATTTGATACGCAGTAATGAATAATTGAATCGACAAGGTAGATGGGATTTGTATGCGTAGTTGGTCTTGATGTTTCAAAACAGCCACCCTGGTCAATTGCCACGTCCACCATAACGGCTCCTTTCTTCATGGTTTTCAGCATTTTTCGTGTGACAAGGCAGGGGGCTTTTGCGCCGGGAATGAGCATTGCACCGATAACAACATCAGCCTGTTGAAGTAATCTCCTGATGGTTGCTGGTTTTGACATCAAGGGGAAACAGTTTTTCGGCATGACATCCGACAAATATCGTAACCTGTCCAGATTTTTATCTAGTACATATACTTTTGCACCCAGTCCACAGGCTGCTTTAGCGGCGTTGATTCCTACAACACCCCCTCCCAAGATAAGGACAGTACCTGGATCAACTCCTGGGACGCCACCTAATAAAACTCCATGTCCACCATGTTCCATTTCCAGATATTTCGCGCCTTGTTGAATAGCCATTCTTCCTGCAACTTCACTCATGGGGGTTAACAAGGGAAGAGTTCCGTCCTGTTTTTGTATTGTTTCATAAGCGATGTTTATATTTTCTGTTTTTATAAGTGCGCGTGTCAGATCTTTTAATGCTGCAAGATGAAGGTAGGTGAAGATGATATGATCTTTCTTGATAAGGCGGTATTCAGAAGGTTGCGGTTCTTTGACATGCATGAGCATCTCAGATTTTTTATAAATCTTCTTTGCCGTTGCAATGATTTCAGCTCCATGATCACGATAAACAGAATCTTCAAAACCGCTTTTGATTCCAGCACTGCTTTCAACAAGAACAGTGTGGCCATTTTTTTTTAAAAGTTCAACACCTCCAGGTGTCATTGCAACACGGTGCTCTTCATTCTTGATTTCTTTAAGAATACCAACAATCATTTTTGTGTATCTCCTTAACAGATATCTGGAAAATAAATAGGGTTGTGCAGTGTTTTTTGCGACTTACATATTTGCAAGTGATTTGCTATCCCCAGGATCGCTTTAGGTATATTTACCGTAAATGCCTAGCAAGCGTTAGGTAAAGATACCGTGCTACAATGTGGTGTTTTTTGTTTATAATTATGTGTGTTTATAGAAAATTCAGTGAGTTATGAAAAAAGAATAATAAAACTTGAATTAGTAAATATCACTGACATACAATTACAAATATAAACTTGGAAATTACGATAACCCCGTGTGAATAGATGAGAATAACAGAAATCAATAAAATTGACCAGTTGAACTCCTGTGTCAAGGAGTTAAACTCCCTTGGTCCTGATACTGAGACCGAGTTTCTTAGTATTGGTGAAATGCTTAATAATCTTTCGGATACCTGCTTTGGCATGACCGATGCCGCATTGCAACTTGTTGATCTCGCCAATTTTAACGATGAAGAAAATGCAGCAGAAAATCAGTCGTTTACGAATGAAACCAGGGCTATTTTTAAGGATGTTGCCCTTCATGTTGAAGATTCAGTGCAGACGCTGAATGAGGGAGGGGGACTGCTGCGGGAATTATCAGAGCGAATTGGTAAACTTCGTTCCCCCATCCAAACCTTATACAGTATAGGGAAAACTTTTCGAGTGCTCGGAATCAGTATAAAGATTGAGAGTTCAAGGAATGAAAGTTCTTCTCAGGGATTTAAGCTCCTTGCTGAAGAAGTGGCGGATATTTCTCTTGCAGTTCAAGAAAATTGTCGATTCTGCATTGAGAAGGCTAATATTGTTGAAAGGGATATTACTTCCTCCCATCAGGAATTAAGTAATACCAATAAAAATTATGATAATAATGCGGATCAGTCAATCTTCAATATTCTTGGTGCGTTGGAAGATGTTGGCAATAAATCGGAAATGCTTGCTGCTGGTATTCAAGAGCGATCCGGGGAAATGGTTCAAGGGATTGGTGATGTTGTCATGGCTATGCAGTTTCATGATATCACCCGTCAGCAGCTTGAAAATGTAGCAAAAGCCCTGGACGAGCTTGGTGATAAGGTAAAGTCTCTTTCCCTTGAGAACAAAGAGTCGGTAATGGAACAGGATGTACTTGAATTATATACAGTTTTGTCAATTCAAGCTGCACATCTTAATTCTATTTATGAGCAGATTTTTCAAGCAAGGAAGCAGATTGAAACCGGACTTGGGAAGACGATGGATCAGGCAAAGATTCAGGCAGGTGATGCCAGGACTTTATTGGATATGGAAGGTCAGGCTGGTAATAAATCTGTAGTGGCTGAACTGGAAAAGGAAATTAACAATATTGCCTCTTCTCTTGAAAAGTCATTAGGAGTAATTCAGCATGCAGCTGAAGTGAGCAAGAACGTCTATGATAATGTTTCGGAAATAGGAGACTTTGTAAGTAAAATTGAAAAGATAGCTTTTGATGTTAAAATCCTTGCTATAAATGCAATGGTGGAGGCTACAAAAACAGGAGAGACAGGAAGGACCTTGATCGTGCTCGCTAAGGAGTTAAGTATCCTTTCCCAGGAAACAAGGGGGGGAGCTGCTAAATCAATAGAGATGCTGCAAAGTATTATGGAAGGTACAGAGAAGCAGCTTGAGTTCTCAAGTACTATTGATCAGAACAGGTCAGAAGTTGATACTATGATAAAAAGGGCAAGAAGCCTTTCCGGTATCATACTTTCTGCAATACAGGAAATAAACAGGCTGGCACAGAAGATGGATAGTGACAGCCGAAAGTTGGCATCATCCATTGTAAAACTTATACCTGGTATTCAATTTCCCCGGGTTATGGGCGACAGGATTGACCGGAACTGGCAGGTTCTCTGCGATATAATTAATCATATAGAGGATGAGTTTCCTCAATTTCTGGAAAAAAATGAAAAGGTCGAGCAGATGCTTAAGAGTCTATCTGAGCAGTATGTAATGGACCGTGAACGAAGTATCCATGCACAGGTGGCTGGTGGGCAGATAGCAGATGAATCAGGTTCGGATGATGAAATATTTGGCTCTGATGATATAGAACTTTTTTCAAACGAGGCTTCAGGGGAAGCACAGGAAAACGACAATCAGTTAGGTGACAATATTGAATTGTTTTAAGTGGTAGTACTTTTTTAACGATTGTTTCGTCTATCTTGCCGTTTTAAGGTGCTTGTCTTGGTTTTTATTTTATTTGTCGGTTGATTTTGTATTTTTAACCACTATCACCATCTTAACCGGGGATTTATACCATGAAGCATTCATTGAAGATCAATACAGGTGAAAGCGGCAAGGAAGGAGTGCTTGCATTTATGGGCGATATCAGCATTGCAGATGCACGGGACGTGAAGGGAATAATCCAGGGGGCTCTTAAACAGGTTGAGCAATTGAATCTGGATCTTGAAGGTGTTGAAACCGCTGATATATCTTTTCTGCAATTACTGTGTGCATCTCATCGGGATGTGGACTCAACCTCAAAGAAAATTGTTTTGAACAGAGAAATGTCTGGTGAGATTGTAGGTAAACTGGCAAGAATCGGACTTGCAAAACAAACAGGTTGTTCACCGGGACTGGTATCATCCTGTTTATGGTTTTCTTGTAAAAACTAGTATCTTTTTAGGGGTTTAATTATCTTTTCAGGTAATCATGAATTCAGGCAGTCATGTTTGATAACGCGTTGCTATGATAGTCTGATCTCATGATAATGAATGGGTAGATTGTATTAGTTGTTGGCGGAGAAGATGATCTGCCAATAACATATGCTTAAAATGTCATACAGAATTTTTGCTTACCTCGAACGAATATGAATACAAATATAATTTGCAGGAGTGCTAAAGATGAGTGATGAACAGGGGTTGGATAGTGGCAGGCAGGTGTTTCTTGAGGAGGCGGCAGAGTTATTGGAACAGCTTGAGGAGTCCCTTCTTGAACTGGAGGCATCACCTGACGATATGGAGATCATTGGTACCGTCTTTCGTGCTTTGCACACTATTAAAGGTTCAGGCGCAATGTTTGGTTTTGACCGGGTTTCCTCTTTTACTCATGAAGTTGAAACAGTTTTTGACCAAGTGCGCTCAGGCGAAATGGAGGCCAGCAGGGAATTAATAGATCTCACTCTTTCCGCCAGAGATATTATTCGGGGAATACTTAATTTTGAAGTCGGTGGAGATGAAGTGGCTGAAGAGGAGGCAGAACGGGTTGTCAGTGCCTTGAAACGTCTTTCAAAATCTCAGGATTCAAATTCAGAACAGGCAGATATCTCTAAAGATCCGGATAATAAGACGGATGATGGTGGCCCGCAACTTGTCACTTGGCGGATTCGCTTTAGACCGGCAGCGGATATTTTCTCCACTGGGACTGATCCGAGTCTGTTGCTGGATGATTTAAATGAGCTTGGTGATATGGATGTGGTGGCCTTGACTGATGATATTCCCGGTCTTACCGATTTGGATCCGGAAAAAATTTATCTCGGCTGGGATATATTGCTTACCACAGATAAGGGAGAAGAGGCGCTTCGTGATGTTTTTATCTTTGTTGATGAAGATTCTAAACTTATTATCGAAGCAGTTGAATATCATGATCAGCTTGAAGATGAAGAGAGTGCCGGTGAATCCATAAAACGACTTGGTGATATCTTGTTGATGCGTGGAGAAGTAACCAAGGAGCAGATGGACGATGCCTTGGGAAGTCAGAAACGTATTGGAGAGATATTGGTATCCAAAGGGATTATTTCTGAAAGCAAGGTTCAGGCAGCTTTACGTGAACAAAAACATCTGAAAAAGGCCAAAGCTCAAGTTGTTAAACAAAAGGTAGCTGGTGAATCAAGCATCCGAGTTCCTTCAGGCAAACTTGATCAACTTGTGAATCTGGTTGGTGAATTGGTTACAGTTCAGGCCAGGTTGACCCAGGAGGCCAATACCAGACGTGATGCTCAGCTTTTGTTTTTAGCCGAGGAGGTTGAGCGACTCAGTGCTGAACTTCGGGATAATACCATGAATATCAGAATGGTACCCATTGGTTCAACATTTAGTAAATTTAGAAGACTTGTCCGGGATCTTTCCAGAGAGTTGGGACGTGAGATTTCTTTGACTACTGCCGGTGCTGAAACAGAACTTGACAAGACCGTGATTGAGAAACTCAATGATCCTATGGTTCATCTCATTCGGAATTCGATAGATCACGGTATTGAACCTCCTGGAGTTCGCGAAGCTGCAGGAAAGAAAGCAGAAGGAATTTTACATCTGGAAGCTGAGCATTCCGGGGCTCATGTGCTCATTCGGGTAAGAGACGATGGGGCTGGTATAAATAAGGATAAGATTAGGCAAAAAGCTGTGGAGCGCGGCCTGATGGAGCAGGATGCAGAAATCTCGGATAATGAGTTGTTTAGTTTTATCTTTACGGCCGGTTTTTCCACGGCAACAGTGGTGAGCAGTGTTTCCGGTCGTGGAGTTGGCATGGATGTCGTCAGGACTAACATTGAGGCCCTGCGCGGTTCCATTGTTGTAGACAGCACGGAGGGTGAGGGAACCACCGTCACTCTAAAAATTCCTTTGACATTAGCTATAATCGAAGGCTTGTTGGCCAAGGTTGGCGAGGAATGTTACGTCTTACCTCTGGCTGCGGTTGAAGAGTGTGTTGAGCTTGAGGAAGAAGATGTCGGTGCCTCCAGAGGGCGCAACCTTGCCAATTTACGGGGTGAACTTGTTCCCTATGTACATCTGCGACGTCATTTTAAAATTACAGGAGACCGACCTGAGGTTGAACAGATTGTGATAACCCGTGTTGATGGTAATCGGGTGGGCTTTGTGGTTGATGAAGTGATTGGACAACATCAGACAGTAATTAAAAATTTGGGATATCTTTATCGTGATATCAAAGAGATTTCCGGGGCTACCATACTAGGTGATGGTACTCTGGCACTTATTTTGGACGTACCAAATTTGATAATGGAAACACGTGAAGGGCAACTAGAGCATCATTCAACAATTCATTAACCGGAAATAGTATTATGGAAAAGGATATTAATACACCAGGGATATTGTTTGGCGGTCAGTTTTTGACCTTTCGCCTGGATCAGGAAATTTATGGTGTTCCTATTGATTCGGTACGGGAAGTACTGGATATTGTCCCGGTTACCAGAGTTCCAGGGACGGCAGGTTTTTTAAAAGGTGTAATCAATCTTCGGGGTGCAGTCGTCCCAGTTGCTGATGTACGGGTTAAGTTTGGTATGGGTGCTGCAAAGTTAACAGAAAACAGTTGTATTATTGTGGTGGAATTAGAGATTTCTGCGGAAGATGGAAAAATAATTGTCGGACTTTTGGCAGATCAGGTAATGGAGGTTGCGGATCTTTCAGATAACGATATTCAGCCCCCTCCCGAAATGGGAACTGGTCTGTCAGCTCATCTTTTAAGAGGTTTGGGTAAAGTGGGAGATGATTTTTTTATGATACTTAATGTGGATGAAATTATTAATGATAGTCGCTTGGAAAGCTCTTTAGCTTCATATCCATCAAGCGCAGGACGTGATAACAGACAGGTTGAGCTGGTAAAATAATTGATCATTACTAATTTCTATCATTAGTCAGATAGAATAATAAGGCAAGAATTTCAGGTTTTAAGTTTAAAAAGTGATTCAGAGAGGGCAGAGAAAATTGAATTTGTTCTCTGCTTTCTCTGTGTCTCTGCGTTTAATAAAGACAGTTGTTTAGGGGTGAATTCTGTCTTTGAAAAAAAATGGGGAGGGGACAGTGATGAATTTTAGGGCAACACTATATTGGGTTTGTTTATTTATTTTTAGTTTGACTGGTATCACATATGCTTCTGGAGGAGGACCTGGTTGGGGATATGAAGGAAGTAGCGGACCTGCTCACTGGGGGGATTTAAGCCCTGGTTATGCAACATGTAAGGTGGGGATGATCCAATCTCCAGTGGACATTTCTCACACTGTTAAAGCAAATCTTGGCAGTCATGAATTTGATTACAGGGATTCACCTTTAAGGATTATCAATAATGGGCATACCATTCAGGTGAACATTAATTCCGAATCCTCAATGAGGATTAACGGTAAGACGTATAATGTCCTCCAATTTCATTTTCATAGCCCCAGTGAAAACACCAAAGATGGACATCCTTTTGGCATGGAGGTTCATCTGGTTCATAAAAATGATGCAGGTGAATTGGCAGTTGTAGGGGTTTTCATGAAACAGGGAATGGAAAATCCCTTTATTGCCACCTTATGGAAAAATTTGCCAGACTCTATCAATCATGAGAAAATCGTTGCTTCTGTGCAGGTTAATCCGGCAGAACTTTTGCCTGCCAATGGTTCTTATTACCATTTTTCTGGTTCACTCACTACACCACCGTGCTCAGAAGGTGTGCAGTGGTATGTAATGAAATCTCCCATAGAGGTTTCTGCTGAGCAAATTCAGAAGTTTGTATCTCTTGTAGGACATAACGCCAGACCTGTGCAAGCCTTACATGATCGTAGTGTAATTGAAGTAACCAGCGGTCGGGTTGTTTTTGCTCCAATAGCATCATTCCATAAAAATATTGTTTCGCTGACCCCTAAAGATCATAGCCCAAATCCAGTAGTTCATACTTCTGCTCCAGCTACTCATGAAAAGGTTGCTGATTCCAGCCATGGAGAAACGGCAGGTAGTGATTCTCGTGATAAATCTAAAAGTAAGGTGTCTAAGAGAAAGTCTCATTCTGATTCAGTTGAAGAGGAATATGAAGAAAAAGGCCATGAGAATGAAACACAGGAGCAACAGTCCGGGAGTGGTTTTATTTGGGTCTCGATTATTGGCGGACTTATTGCTCTTATGTTGGTACTGCTTAATTTCAGAAGCACCGGTAGTATTGCTGTTATTGAAAAAATGAAAATTGGGCAACGAATCAGTTTGATTATTTTTATATTAATTGCTGCATTGGCGGGTGTAGCCATATTTAGCATTGTGAAGATGGGGCAAATTGGTGATGAACTTGAAGGAATTGCTGAGCATGATATTCCGATAATTGAGATATCTACTGCTATTGTTGAACATCAGATGGAGATGACTATCTGGTTTGAGCGAGGTTTGCTTCATGGCGAGTTAAATGACCTTGTTGGCTTGCTGGAGGCTGTTGAGGAAATAGAATATTTGGGTGGGAAAACAGGACAGGAAATAAATCAAGGAGAACAGATTATATCAGACGCTATTCGACAGGCTCATACTGCAGAAGAAAAACTCGAGTTTGAAGGGTTGCTTAAACAGTTGGAAAAAATTGAAAATGAACATGATGAGTTTAAAGAACATGCTTTACAGGTATTACAATTGTTACGTCAAAATAAAAAGCATGAGGCAGAAGGACTGATTGAAGGAGTTGAACATGAAGGTGATCAGGTAGTTGAACATATAGAGAAGTTGTTAAACGAAATTGAACATTTTACCAACCAGGCAGCGCAAACCGCAGCGCACGATGAAAAAGAAGCTACAAAGATGATGATGCTCATCAGCGTTATTGCTTCAATTATTGGGATTTCTCTGGGAGCGCTTATTTGTAGGGCCACTAATGCTGCTCTTTGTAATGTCAGCAAAGCCGCTGATAATGTGGCTGCGGCCAGTCAACAGCTTTCATCTGCCTCAGAAGAACTTTCTCAGGGAGCAGCTGAACAGGCTGCTTCTGTTGAAGAGGCCTCTTCTTCAATCGAAGAGATGTCGTCTAATATACGACAAAATGCTGATAACTCTCAGGAAACGGAGAATATCTCCAAAGCTGCTTCCCAGGACGCAAGTGAATCTGGTCAGGCTGTGGGAAATGCTGTGGTTGCTATGAAGGAAATTGCTGAGAAGATATCAATTATTGAAGAAATTGCACGGCAGACCAATTTGCTGGCTCTCAACGCGGCTATTGAGGCAGCAAGAGCCGGTGAGCATGGCAAAGGATTTGCTGTGGTGGCAGCAGAAGTTAGAAAACTTGCTGAGCGAAGTCAGGCAGCAGCTGGTGAAATTGGTCAATTGTCTTCTAATAGTGTAACCATTGCTGAGAAGGCAGGAATAATGCTGACTAAACTTGTTCCTGATATTCAAAAAACTTCGCAACTGGTTGAAGAGATCAGTGCTGCCAGTCGTGAACAGGATACCGGGGCAGAACAAATTAATAGTGCAATACAGCAGCTGGACCAGGTTATTCAGCAAAATGCCTCTGGTTCAGAAGAAATGGCCTCAACAGCCGAGGAACTATCTGCGCAGGCTGCGATGCTGCAGGAGATTATTGTCAGTCTTGTCAGTATAGATAATTCAAAACAGGGCACACTCAATCCTGGGGTTTCAGGGTCAGGGAAATCACATCACGGCAACCTTCGAGAAAAAGGAGATATGTCAAAAAGACAGGAAAAAACAGGGGGTGTACAACTGAAGCTTGGCAGCGGCCCTGATAAACTGGACGATGAATTCAAAAGATTTTAGATAACTATTTTCTCCGATTCCTGTCCATCATTAGGATATCAATGGGCAGGAATCAGGAGCTTTGTAAATTGTTAGATGCTGCTATCAAAAATGATATAAGTGATGGATTACAATAGTTTAGAAGATAAGGATTTTAAGGATTTCAGTGCGCTGATATATTCAAGCTGCGGAATAAATATTACCGCTAAAAAAAAAATTATGCTTGAAACCAGACTTTCTAAAAGGATACGTGTTTTAGGACTGCGAAGTTACAGAGAGTATTATGATTTAGTTTGCAGTGATGTCGGAAGAAATGAAGAATTTCAACTGATGATTGATGAGGTTACAACCAACAAAACGGACTTTTTCAGGGAGCCGAGTCATTTTGATTTCTTGGCACAAGAGGCATTTCCTGCCTTATTGCATACATTGAAAAAAAGAGGGCATGGTATTATGAATATCTGGAGCGCTGCTTGTTCCAGTGGTGAAGAACCATATTCGATAGCCATGACTGCCAGTGATTTCGCAAAAAAAAATCCAGGGATGGATTATTCCATTTTAGCATCAGATCTTTGTCTTGATGTGCTTTGTAAAGCTTCACTAGGGATATTTACCAGACAGCTTGCAGAGCCAGTGCCTGATAAATATTATTCTCAATTTATCATGACAAGTAAAGATCCAGATAGTGATTTGGTGAGAATAATACCTGAAATACGATCTAAAATTAATTTTAAACAGATTAACTTCTTACAGGACAATTTTCCGGCCAAGAGAAATAAGGATATTATTTTTTGTAGAAACGCACTGATATATTTTGATGGTTATACCAAAGAAAAGATAGTGAACAGGCTCTGTAAAAATTTACGACCTGGGGGTTTTTTTTTTCTAGGGCATGCTGAGTCATTACAGGGAATCTCCTCACCATTGAGGCAAATATGTCCAACTGTATTCACCCTGACATAATTCTTTGAGATATTAATTTCAAGGAATCTTCTTCTAGTTTTCTTAATTTCTTAAATAAACTCAAATTCACTAATCATCTATTAGGTAGATTTACTGTGTTTTTGGGAAATTTCCAGGTAATTTTACCGTGCCACAAGGTGGTGGTTTGTGAAAATTATTCAAGACTTATGCAGGTCTACCAGGTTGAGAAAAAAGAATAATAAAACTTGAATTTGTAAATGCCCCTGACATACAATTACAAACAGTAGAAACACAAAATTTAGGGAGTGAAAAAGTATGAAACATACTTTGACTATTAATGAAACTGAAATCGGAAAAGATGGATTACTGGTTTTTACCGGAGATGTAACCATAGCCAGTGCTGGGCAGGTAAAAGATGTTTTGTTGTCTGCTGTGAAAGAGGTTGCACGGCTGAATATTGATCTTACTGGTGTTGAGGCTACTGATATATCATTTTTGCAGATTTTATGTGCTGCTCACAGGCAGATGTCTATGGAGGATAAGCAAATTTGTCTTTCAGGAGGAATGTCTGGTGTTATTGAAAATATGCTGCACCGGACAGGATACAAAAAAAAAATAGGATGTTCCAATGAGTCAATGAGTTCCTGTTTATGGATTGACTCATGTGGTTAATTTTTTGATTTGTTTATTGTGACGTAAAAAAAGAGATTGTAAGCCAGTACTTTGTAATTTGTGTTTCGTCGGATCTGATTTACGAGAGGCCCGCGGGATAAAGAAGTTAACGGTTTGAGTTTTTTAGATAGTTTGTGGCTGGAGTTATTTTTTTCCAGCTTAGCTGGTGAGTACAAGTTTAACTAAAGAGGTTTTATGCATGGGGAAAACAATATTAGCTGTTGATGACAGTGCCAGTATCCGACAAATGGTTTCATTTACTCTCAAAGGTGCAGGATACAATGTTGTTGAGGCAGTTGACGGTGAAGATGGATTTACAAAAAGTAATGGTACCAGTGTGGATATGGTTATTACAGATTTAAACATGCCAAAGCTTGATGGCATTGGTCTTATAAAAAAACTTCGATCTAATCCGAAGTATAAGTTTATCCCTATTATCATGCTGACGACAGAGTCACAGGCAGAAAAAAAGCAGGCAGGTAAGTCTGCCGGGGCCACAGGCTGGATAGTGAAACCTTTTAAACCAGATCAACTTTTGGGAGTGGTGAAAAAGGTTTTGCGGTGAATTTGACAATTGGATCAGGGAATCAGCAGTATTTATTTTAATAACCAGGAATAAGTGTCATGGAAAGTGAAACTAAGAAAATAAATGGTTTTACAGGAGGGCAGTTTTTGACCTTTCGCCTGGACCGGGAGATATTTGGAGTTCCCATTGAGTCAGTTCGTGAAGTCCTGGATGTTGTACCTGTTACCAGGGTTCCAGGAGCATCGGGTTTTTTAAAGGGAGTGATAAATCTGCGTGGATCTGTTGTTCCTGTGGCTGATATTCGAATTCGTTTTGGTATGCAACCAACGGTGCTGACAGAGAATAGCTGCATTATTGTTGTTGAGCTGGAAATATCTTCAAATGATGGCAAGATTATAGTTGGTTTACTCGCTGATCAGGTGATGGAAGTTGCCGAACTTTCTGGAGATGCTATTCAGGCCCCTCCGGAAATGGGGACTGGAATTCCTGCCTGTTTTCTCAGTGGTCTGGGGAGATTAGCAGATGAGTTTTTTATGGTTCTTGATGTGAATGCAATTATTAGTGAGGGACGGGAAGAATTGATCTGAAAAGGGTGTCAATAGGTTTAATAAGTTGATTGTTTCATGCTTCGGTTGTGTCTGGGTAATTTAGCTGAAAAAGAAGTTTTCTTTTTTGGGGAATGTATAAGATTCGTTTAACTCCAATACGTAATAATCAATAATATGCAGTTTGAGTGAGTTATTTTGTTTTCTGTTGAAATGCATTAACAGAAGGAAATTAAATCCTTAGGAGACTTTTAAGATGATTACCTGGAAAGATCTGAAAATCGGCATCAAATTATCAGTTGGTTTTGGGAGTCTAATTATATTGATGGTTGTTGCCAGCTTGGTTGGATTTAACGGAATCCAAAAAGTCGGTGAAGAAATGAATATTATTGCAAATGAGGAGGCTCCTATAATTGAAGTTGCCAAGGAAATGAAATTGTCTCTTGCCCAGGCAATGAAGGCAATGGATGAGTACAAGGTGGCAACTTCAGTAACTTCCTCCGATGATCAGAGTAAACTGGAAGCAATAGAGAGTAGATATAAGAAAACTTTAGAGGATTTTGATCGATATGCCGGGGCTATCTTAGAGGGAGGAGAACCGGAAAAGGGTGTTGTTGTTATTAAAACAGATAACCAGGAATTGGCTAAAAAAGTAATTGAGGCTGATGATGTTCATAATGATAAATTTCAGGTTGCTGCCAAGAAAATGATGGTAATTGGCCAGGAATTATTGGTAGCAAAGGCATCACGAGATAATGCCATGGAAGGTATGGAAAAAATCTTTGATGAGATTTTTACAGATGCTGGTTCAGTTGAGAAAATGATTGGAACAGAAGTCGACAACAGGCTTGAAGAAGATATACAAGGTAACTTTACCAAAGACATCCTCCGTGAGGAAGTACCGCTGCAAGATATGGCTAATGAAATAAAAATAGCTCTTGCTCAGACTCGTATTGTTCTTGAAGAGTATATTCAGACGCGTGATTTGGCTGTCCTGGATGAGCTGGATGGAGAATATCAAGTTTTTATTGATAAGTTCGATGTCCATGTATATGCCATTTTAAAAGGTGGTATGGTTGATGGTGATGAAGTTGTGGCAACAGATAACAAGCAGATCCGTGATGCCATATCAGAATTGGATGAGGACCACGGAGTTTTTCAGGAGCAGGCCACTATCTTGCGAGATGCGCAACGTTTTCTATTGCAGAAGGTTGCAGTCAATGAAAAAATTGTGCAGGAATTTGATCATTACGGAGAGGAAGCATCTGAACTGTTGGCTGATGTTGAGAAATTTGCCAGTAAAGAGATGGATAATGCAAAGATGCTGGGTGCTGCTGCCCAAAAGCAATCGGTAAGTATTTTATTGATGGTCGCCAGTGCTGCAACTGTGATCGGTTTATTGCTGGGTTTTGTAATTACCCGTGGAATAACTGGTCCTTTGGGTAAAGGTGTAGAGTTTGGCAGGTTAATTGCTCAGGGAGATTTGACAGCTGATTTGGATATAAAACAGCAGGACGAAGTTGGAATACTAATCGGTGCATTATCTGATATGGCAAAGAAGCTCAGGAGTATTGCCAGTGAAATAAAAATGGCAGCTGACAATGTGGCATCTGGCAGTGAACAACTCAGTTCCAGTGCTCAGGAGATGTCTCAGGGGGCAACAGAGCAAGCTGCTTCTGCTGAAGAGATTTCCTCTTCCATGGAAGAAATGGCGGCCAATATTAATCAAAATGCTGATAATGCATCGCAGACTGAAAAGATTTCTTTTAAGACCTCTCAAGATGCTGAAGAGGGTGGAAAATCAGTAAATAATACTGTTTCAGCTATGAAGGATATAGCAGAAAAGATATCCATAATAGAAGAGATAGCTCGACAGACAAACTTACTAGCCTTAAATGCTGCTATTGAAGCAGCCAGGGCAGGGGAACACGGGAAGGGGTTTGCAGTTGTCGCTTCTGAAGTACGAAAACTTGCTGAACGAAGTCAGGCTGCTGCTGCTGAGATCGGGGAACGATCATCTTCCAGTGTTCAAATCGCAGAAGAGGCTGGTGAACTTCTGAAAACCATTATTCCTGATGTGAAAAAAACAGCCGATTTGGTGCAGGAGATTACAGCTGCGAGTAATGAACAGCGAACTGGTGCTGATCAGGTTAATAATGCCATTCAGCAACTTGACCAGGTTATTCAGCAAAATGCCAGTGTTTCTGAGGAGATGGCATCGTCATCTGAAGAATTGTCTGCTCAGGCTCAGTCATTACAGGATGTTGTGTCCTTCTTTAAACTTGGAGATGAGGCTCATGTTTCACCGGTAAAGCAAAGCAGTGTCGTGTCTCAAAAAGCATTACCTAGACCTGTTGGCAAGATGCAGGCGAATTATAGGCATAAAAAGAAACCTGGTAATGATTCTAGCGGAATTAATTTGGATATTGGTGAGGATCTGGGGGGAAAGGATGATCTTGATGAGGAATTTGAAAGATTTTAATTTGAGTTTGTTTATTTTTGTCTTCAGCAATTCATTAATGCCTTGTTGTAGCTATTTGCTCAATTCATTATATCGGAGGGGGATTAATGGAAACTCCTAATCAATATTTAACATTGAAAAGTGGGGAAACAATATATGGAATTGCCATTAGCAAGGTTCGCGAAGTAGTAACCTATGAAAAACCATCACCAATGCCTAATGATTCAGATTGCATGATTGGTGTTATCAGTCTTCGCGGTAGTGCCGTACCCGTTTTGGATTTACGAAAAAAATTTGGTTTATGTGAAACCACGCCAACTGTGGATACATGCATTATCATTTTAGAGATGGCTGTTGATGGTGAAACTGTACTTATAGGTATTACTGCTGATACAGTTCAAGAGGTCGCTGATTTTGATGCTGAAGATATGGAGCCAGCTCCCAGAATGGCATCGGGTCAATCTACACAGTGGATTCTTGGTATGGCGCGGTTGGCAGATGGTTTTGTGGTGATTCTAGATATTGATAAGACTCTGGCCCATGATGCCCTACTTAATGTTGAGCACTTTTCGGTGTTGCAGGGTGAGGATGAAAATGCTGGAGAGTCTTTATAAGGCATGAGAATTGATGGAACAAAGTAATACACTTTTTAGTCAAAAGCTTAAGTCAGCTGATTTTAATCTTATTCGCCAGGAGGTTTATGATTATTGTGGAATAAAAATAACACCGGTGAAAAGACAGATGGTGGAAGGACGTTTACGTCGTCGTGTCAAGGCGTTGGGGATGCATTCCTATGATGAATATTGTGCCCATGTCTTTGGTAATGGTAAGCATCATGATGAATTTATTAATCTTGTGGATGTTATAACCACCAATAAAACAGAGTTTTTTAGAGAGCCTGTTCATTTCACCTGCCTTTCCAACCAGTTGCTGCCAACTTTTCAACAGTCTCGTGGTGCTGCAGAGACAAATCCGTTTCGTATATGGAGTGCAGCCTGTTCTACTGGTCAGGAACCTTATAGTATGGCTATGGAACTTGCTGAATTCTCACGGATTCAGGGATCATACCCTTTTAGGGTATATGCAACCGACATTAGTACCCAGGTGTTGCAGGTTGCCAAGAGGGCTGTTTACAGCTATGCTGATGTGGATTCCATTCCACTGGAGATGAAAAGAAGGTATTTGCTGAAAAGTAAAAATTCAGATACCCAGCAGGTCAGGATTACCCCTCAGATTAGAAAATTAATTTCTTTTAGAAGAATGAATCTCAAAGATAATGATTATGGAATCAAGGCCAAGATGGATGTAATTTTTTGCCGGAATGTTATAATTTATTTTGATACCAAAACCCAGGAAAGTATTCTTAGGAAACTTGCCTTATGTCTGCGCAAAGGTGGTTTTTTGTTTTTAGGGCATTCTGAGTCCATACATGGGATGGAATTGCCTGTTCGGCCTTTTGCACCAACTGTTTATGAAAGAATCTGATAAAAAGCTGTTTTCATTGTGCTCAGGCAGTATGCCTGAAGTAAGCGTGTATTTACATCCCGGCGAGTATCATTTTGCCACTGTACCGACTGTTATTCACACGGTACTTGGTTCCTGTGTTTCTATTGTCTTATTTAATGAAATAAAAAAAATAGGTGCTATGTGCCATGCTGTTATGGATATGGAACCTGCGTCCACGCAGTCAAAAGGTTGTTATCATTATGTGGATTGCGTTTTTAATGAGATGTTGGAAAATTTTGCAGAATATGGAGTGGCCGCTGATCGTTTGATGGTTAAATTGTTTGGTGGCTCCCGTCTTTTACAGGGTAGGAATTCATTGTCCAACTTGAATCCAGGAAATAAAAATATCTTGATGGCCAAAAAAATTATTCAGGAGTATGGCTACCAGGTGGTAACTGAAGATTGTGGAGGTAGTCAGGGTAGAAAGATATTTTTCTGTACTCACACTGGCGAGGTTTTTTTAAAGAGGATAAAAAAAAGTAAGACAGAAATAGGTCGGATGTCCCTATAGGTCATTTTTTGTTGGTGAACGGAGGTTAGATGGCTCTAAAGGTTTTGGTGGTAGATGACTCTGCAGTGGTAAGACAGACTTTGTCTGATATTCTGCTGTCTGATAAGAACATAGTAGAGGTGGTGACAGCTCAAGATCCATATGTGGCAGCCTCGAAACTCCGTCAGTTTGTCCCAGACGTAATTACTCTGGATGTTGAAATGCCACGAATGGATGGTATTAGTTTTTTACAAAAACTCATGTCTCAACATCCCATACCGGTGGTGATGTGTTCTTCTCTTACAGAATCCAATTCAGAAACTGCTTTAAGGGCAATGGAATATGGTGCTGTGGATATAATCCAGAAGCCTGTGTTGGGGACCAAAGAATTTCTTGAAGAGTCCCGGGTTGTTATCTGTGACGCGGTAAAAGGTGCGGCTAAAGTCCGGGTTAAACGCATTAATCCTGCACTCAGCAGAGAGGTGCCCAAAAAACTTAATGCTGACGTGATCTTGTCAAAGGGTTCTAACAGGGCAATGATTCAAACCACAGAGACTGTGGTTACTGTAGGGGCTTCAACAGGTGGTACGGAGGCTCTTCGCATATTTATTGAAATGCTTCCCGGTGATTTTCCAGGTGTGCTTATTGTACAGCACATGCCAGAGCATTTTACAACTTCTTTTGCCCAGCGCCTTAACACCTTGAGCCGGATGACTGTTCAAGAGGCTGTAGATGGGGATACTGTTATACCTGGCAGAGTGCTTTTGGCTCCAGGTAATAAGCATATGCTGTTGCAACGAAGTGGCTCTCGATATTATGTACGGATAAAAGAAGGTCCTCTGGTGAGCAGGCATCGGCCGTCAGTGGATGTTCTTTTCCGTTCTGCAGCTCGTTATGCTGGAAAAAATGCTGTAGGTGTTATCATGACAGGGATGGGTGATGATGGCGCAAAAGGGATGCTGGAAATGAAAGAGGCTGGAGCTTCAACCATTGCTCAAGATGAAAAAAGTTGTGTGGTCTTTGGTATGCCCAAGGTCGCTATTGAGTTAGGTGGGGTTGACAAGGTTGTTTCTTTGAAGAACATTTCAAAGACAGTTGCTGATCTTTGTTATTAGCCTGCATTCTATTGGTTTAAAATGAAAAAAGTAAGCTCGGGTAGATTGAAAACCGGTGTTGTTTACTGGTAGATATCAAAAATAAAGGAAAGGGAGAGGTGGTTGGTAGTTGTCTCTTCTTATTTTTTACCTGAGGAGATTGAATAGAATTTGAAAAGAGAAAGCGATTTATTTGTGGCTTGTCGCATCCTGTTTGGGCCAAATGTTAAACCTTCAAATGGATTTCTTGATTATCTTCAAGAGGAAGGTATAACCAGCGCCTTTCGACAAAGAGCTATGAAAATACATCCAGATAAGGCAATGTTGTCTGGTTATTCCTTGGAAAAATGTCAAAAAGAGTTCGTAGCTCTGCAAACGGCATGTGAAATTCTTCGGGAATACATTACCTCCAGAAAGAGACCAATTACCAGACAAAAAAAAGTTTCTCCCCAAAATGGAACTCATGTTTCAGGAAACGGATCACTTCCTAAAACTGAATTACCCTTTGGACGCTTTCTCTTTCACATGGGAATTATCGGCTGGGGGCAACTCGTAAAGGCTCTGGTATGGCAGAAATCAGGCAGGCCAAAAATAGGTGAATTAGGAGTTAAGTATGGCTATCTTGATCGAAATTCAGTTGGAATTATCCTTAAAAAATCTGGATTTAAAAGAACATTTGGTTTAACAGCTTACAAACTTGGATTTTTGACAAAGTATGAGGTCAGAAGTCTGTTATATTTGCAAAGACGCCAACAGAAAAGAATAGGTCAGTTTTTTGTGGAAAATGGTATTTTAAGCAGAGTGGAGTTGGAGGTGCTGCTTGGTCAATGTAAAAAACATAACAGCACAATCCAGAGAATAGCCCAGAGGTAAGACAAGAAAAAAGCCTGAAATAGGGTAAAAGTGAGCTACTCAAGGCTTGATAATTGGTTTTTCATTCTCTTTTTTCTGTGCGTAACGTTCCTGATTTTCATAAAATGCACGAGGTGTTTGTTTGCTCGAGTATTTCCTTTTCTTTATTTGAGAACATTCAAGAAGCATCCATACTTTTGACAACCTGTCTCTTCCTGTTACTCTTTGGCGTAATTTAACGAACGGAAAGCTACTGGATTTACAGATAGCCACCCTGATATAGAGCAGTTCCAGGCAATTAATCATGACAATGAAACTAATTATTGTATTGAACCATACGTAATCTGAGTAGGCTGCAGGATCGTAATTGGGCGATGATTTGAAGATGTATTGAAATGAATATAGCTGAAAGACAATGTAGGCAAGGGCAATGGTAAGCAGAAGAATACCAAGAAATCCTCTGGCCTGAAAAAACATCCTGTCCCGTGATTCCAGTTCAGCGCATATATCTATTTTATCTTGATCCTGAGAGATTTCTTTTCCGTAGGCAACAAACATAAGCCAGAGTTCATAGGCTCTTTGTCTTTCAGCATAGTATGTGCCAAAGAAAAAACTGAAAATACTTGTGAGTGCAGTTGAAGAGATGAGAAAAGCAGCTGGGTCATACATGTTTTTTATTCTTTGCAAGAGGTTGGAAGACTAATTGTGCTTCACAATATCCATGTGGATAGACATTAGGTCAGATTACTTTGCAAAAGTGCCAGAAGAAGGCAGTTATAGCAATTTTATATATATTTCTTCTTCCATTTATGGTGTGGCAAGTTTGTAGCATAGGAGTGGTTTTTACCTGACGGTAGAGGGAATTGTAATTTGGATTACATTTTGAGACCTTTATCTGGTGCTGCTTGATTTTTATTATATGTAAATGGTTGTTTTTGCATATTATGTTCTGTGTTGCTCTTGATAGGGGGTTAGTCGTACAGTCTTGGTTTTATGATCTTTGGTAATAGTTTTATCTGTGAATGTTTATTATTTGTAGAGCCTGCTCTTGTGGATGGTCATGGATTGTTTTTGATTTAAGCACTTTAGTGCTTAGGTGTATCTATCTAATTTTAAGGCGAAATGTTGAATTGTATTCCCAGTGTGATGAGACTTTCGTATTTTAAATGGGCAGATTGCTTTGTTGTTGTTGTCATTTAAAGAGATTTTGTAATTACCAAGTACAATTGTCAAGTTTTATGTAAAATTGTTGTATTTTTTTTAAGATGAGCATGGATTAGTACATGTTTGTTTTCTGTTATTTATTCTTAAATATTAATTAGTTACAGGTGTCTTGGTAGGGGTTGTTGTTTTATCTGTAGGGAATTTCTGTATTTCTTTGCTTTTGGAATGTTTTTTGCAAATTACAGTGTCGGGTATATGTGTTGTCCTATTTTTTTTGTTTTGCTGACCTGAAATGCAATAGGTGGTGTGATGGCAAAGAAGCTTTATTATAAGAGCTCTATTCTTGAGCAAATGAAATCCTGTTTACTCTTACCTGCTGGCATAGCTGTTTCTGAAAATGTTACTGGTCTTGAACATTTTCGTCAGGAGATTGTATATGTCTGTGAAAATGTTGATGGATATGAGCAGGTGGTCGGCTCCATTCTTGCGGAGGAAGATGAGCATAGGCAGGTTGACATAGTTGTGTTGGAGAGAAAAAAGGATGGAGTTGAACAGATTGCTACCTCATTGGCATCATATGATAATATCGATACTGTGCATATCATTTCGCATGGTGTGGATGGGGCTGTCAATTTAGGAAATACCTGGTTGAATATGGATAACTTGGATGAATATGGAGATACTATCAGTAATTGGTGTAATGGTTTTAGTGAGAACACTGAATTGTTGTTCTATGGAAGTGATATTATTCAAACAGACGAAGGTCAGGAATTTGTTGATAAATTTAGTTTGATGACCAAAATTGATGTCATTGTTTGTTATCGAGATGTTGGTTTGACACAGTCTGCTACAAGTTATGGATGTGAGATTTCAAACATTGTTGATGGTATTGACTTTGGAGATGATGAACTGACTGAGACATCAGATTGGCTTGGCGATTCTCTTTTGACGGAATCTGAAATTCAAAGCAAAGATAAAGAAAAAGCGTAAAACGCAAATTATAAAATAAGGTATAAAACTGCTTGGTATTAAGATGTTGCTAAGGTTGTACTGTGTGCTTGGTCACCTTTCTTGCCTTCCTCTCCTCCCTCTCTTCCCACCTCATGACTTTTGTGTTCCAGGAATATCATGGTAGATTTTTGTGAATTCGCCCCACTTCATTAATTATTGGCTTTTATTTGGTATTCATCATGTGTTAATGAGTAAAATGAGTAGTTTTTATGGAGTATGCGAGTATCTTGTGAGAATATCAGGGCGGAGTGAAGCTGATAGGGACATTGACATGGTGATTATGTTTAGCCGCTGATGTTCACTGTGAAAAGCAGTCTATATGATTTGAAATGTTATATATAAGTGTTGAATTAGTAAGAAAAATAGAAGATAATTTAATAAATTAAGACAGAATGTAAAAATTGTATGTAAGGACTTCGTGAGCAATGGATGATCCACTTGCTGAAAGAAAAAAAACTATTCTAGTGATTGACGATGATAAGTTTTTTAGATTTATGCTTTCTGAACTGCTGCGTCGGCAGGGATACGAGGTAGTAGAGGCTTCTGATGGTGACCAGGGAATAGCTCTTTTTCAGGAAAGATCAGTAGATTTAGTCGTTACAGATATAATAATGCCCAACAAAGAAGGGATAGAGACCATAATTCATTTACTGGACGAATTTCCCCAGGTGAAAATTATTGCAATCTCCGGTGGAGGAAGAAATTTTAATACCCATTATCTAGATGTCGCAAAGCAGTTAGGTGCACAGTATACTTTTTGTAAACCTTTTGAAAATGCTGATTTTCTAAAATCCGTAAAAGAGCTTCTTTCAGTAAACTAATATTTTTTCAGAGATACCTTACTTGCTGGTTCCAGCAATTCTTTAACCCTACCTTACCCCTTTAAAATAACATTCTTGGGTTGTTTTACTTGTAATATTATCATGTAAGAGAGATACATGAAAATTTGATAATTTGGTTGGCGTCTGTGTTTTTATTGAGGCTGAAACGAATAGTTCCAGAGCTGATAAGGGTGAACTCTTCCCGGCGTAGAAATATGGGTGACCCCTCTTTTATTATTATATATGTACCATTGCTGGATTTGTCTGAAAGTATGAACTTACCCTCGATATACTCTATGGTTGCGTGTTTCCTGGATATGCATGGTTGGTCAATAATCATGTCGTTTGCCGGATTGCGCCCCAGAGTGATGACAGGCTGGTGCTTGTCAACCCTGTTTGAATTTCCCTGGTAGGTTAACAGGAGGACTTGCTCTTTCATAAAGGAAAGAGTCATTGGAGAGTCTCCGATGAAAGTCACATCCATTTTTTCCCATATCACTTCAAACAGATCTATCTTTTCACGTTTACCTTTTACTGGAACGCTATAAAGAAGACGGGTAGTGTTCTGTAAATCCTCGGAAAGTTTTGCAACAGTTTCTTTGGTTGTGATTATTTGACCGTCTTTGGCAAGGTCAACCATACGTGATGCAACATTAACTGAATCGCCAAACACGTCATTTTTAGCTAGAATCACTGAGCCGTAATGAAAGCCAATGTGGACAGATATATCAGTTTGTTCAGAGAAGCTGTGTGTGGATATGTTTTCCTGGATAGAGCAGGAAGATTCCAGAGCATTGTCGGCGCTTTCAAATGTTGCCATTATCTCATCACCGATTGTCTTGATAACAATTCCATGATGTCGTTCAATGATGTCTGTCAAAGAGTTTATACAGACGGTGAGTTTTTGTAGAGCTATGGTGTCACCAAGTGTTTCGAATAATCGAGTGCTGCCGCTGATGTCGGCAAACATGATAACTAGATTTTTCTTTACACCTTTCATTCGTTTCCTGTTTTAAAAGAGACTGAGCTAATGATTTGCCCAGTGTATACCACAAAACATCTCATTGCTAGAGTGAACGAAAAAATAATTCTCTTTTTAGTTATGAAATATACTGAATATAGTTACTCTCCATGCTGTTTGTTTTACCTGTTTTTCTTGAATTTATGGGGAATACCGCATTTTATTAAGGTTGTTAAATTGGCAGGTGAAAAAAGCTGTATTTCTGGGAAAAACTAAGACTTAAATAGTTTTGTGTATTGGGCTATTGTAACTTGTCTAGGGTTTTTCATAAAAGATTTTTCGTGTCGCAATTGATTTTCTCATATTGATTAACAGGTGAAAAATGAAAGTCCAGGATGTGATGATTTCAGGTGGTTTTTTAGTGACAGTATTTTTCTTTCTTCTATTTCTCTATATAATATTTGGTCTAACACTTTATTATGGACAATCAAAAGTTGTCTTTTTTCCAGTGGAGCGTATGGAGAGTGCTCCTGACAGGATTGGTTTGGAATACCAAAAAGTAAGGTTTAAAACTGCAGATGATGTTCGGCTTTTTAGTTGGTTTTTACCTGCACAGCAGAATAAAGGGGTGATATTATTTTTTCATGGGAATGCCGGGAATATTTCGCACAGGTTGGATACTCTTGCTATTTTTAACCAGCTTGGATATTCCACCCTTATTTTTGATTACAGAGGTTATGGGAAAAGTGAAGGAACGCCTTCGGAACAAGGGTTGTATCTTGATGCGGAGGCAGCCTGGAAATACCTGGTTGAAGAAATGGAAGTGAAGCCAGAAGATATAATTATTTTTGGTCGCTCATTGGGTGGACCACTGGCAGCACATATTGCTGCACAAAATTCTGTGCGCGCCTGTATTGTGGAGTCCACTTTCACCTCTGCTAAAGATATTGCATCATCATTATATCCATTATATCCGGTGGGGTTAATCTGTCGTTTTAAGTTTGAAACTTTGCAGTCAATCTTGAAAAAGTCAGCGCCATTATTAGTTGTTCATAGTTCTGATGATGAAATTATTCCTTTTAGTCATGGGCGGAAGATTTATGAAGCGGCAGCGGATCCTAAAACGTTTCTTGCCATTGGCGGAGATCACAATAATGGATTTATGCTTTCTGGCCGACAATATATAGATGGACTGGAAAATTTTCTGTCTGACTTACTTTAATACTAGATTGTCATCGTTAAATTGATTCTTTTTTAACCATAGATTAACTGGTTCAGTTTGTTTGCAATGCTTTATGGTTCCTTGAGATTTTTTTTGCCCAATTTTGGTGTTATACTCATGGTTTTATCCTTGGAATCTGAGGTGTATGTGTGCTGTGAAATATTGAGCATATCTTGATCTTGAACAAAAAGTATAATTATTCAAAATATCCTTTATCGAGATCGAAGGAATATTCCTATAATGGTTCAAAAAATCCGAAAAAACGGGTTCGTTTGGCCTGATGGAAGCGTTATTTTGCATTTGACTTCTTGGAGAATGAGTATTAAGAGAAGATGATTCAGGTTCCAATTTAGGATTAATAAGGGAATCCGGTTAGATTCCGGAACGGGCCCGCCGCTGTAACCCAACTTCCTGCTGTTATCAGGAGGAACTTCGCTGACATTTGATACCACTGTCTGTTTGTACGGATGGGAAGGTTGTTCAGGGACGAAGGGAAGTCAGAAGACCTACCTGAAAAATAGTTATATGCTTCGTGGACGGAAGATATGACAGCTGGTCTTATGGATATTTAGGGAATCCCGGATCGATAAAATTATCGGTCCGGGATTTTTTTTTGGTTTGAATATGGTGACAACAATTTGGCTGGAACTTCTATGGCCACTGACACGAATACTGTTGCTGGTGTCCATTGGACTGATAATAGCAAATTTCATTGAGTCACTGAACTGGACTCATAAACTGGCAGTTGTTGCAAGGCCTTTAATTAGGCTCGGACGTCTTTCCGGTACAACTGGTGCCAGCTTCTCCATGGCTTTTTTCTCCGGGGTTTCTGCAAATGCTATGTTAGCAGAGGCGTATACTCAAAAACGGATAACTAAAACTGAACTTATACTGGCTAACCTGTTTAACAGTCTGCCCCGGTTTTTCCTGCATTTGCCCACTGTCTTTTTTTTAACAATTCCGCTTATCAAGGGGGCTGCCTTGATATATGTAGGGCTGACATTTTTGGCAGCCTGTTTGCAGAGCTTTATTGTGGTCGCGCTAGGTCGGTGTTTATTGCCAGAACCATTAAACGATGATGCTGCTTTGTCTGTTCCGGATAAGCCTACTGTTACCTGGAAAATAGCATTGAAAAAAGCAACTAAGCGCCTGCAAAAAAGATTGCCGCGGCTACTGAAATTTACAGTGCCGGTTTATATTATTTTTTATCTGTTGAGTAGTTATGGAGTTTTCAATTCCATTGAAGAGTTTTTGGTAAAAAACGTATGGATATTGTCTTGGTTGGAACCCAAAAGTCTTTCAATTGTTGCCTTGCATGTAACAGCCGAATTTTCAGCAGGTCTTGCCGCGGCGAGTGTCTTATTGGCAGATAACAGTCTGGATTACCGTGATATTGTCTTGGCATTGCTGGTAGGTAATGTTTTAGCCTCCCCAGTTCGTGCCATCAGGCATCAGTTCCCATACTATGTTGGAATTTATACATCGAAACTGGCAGTTGAGTTGGTTGGTATCAGTCAGATCTGTAGGTTGCTGAGTGTTATCGTGGTTGGTCTTGGTTATTTTTTTCTGTCACAGTAAGAGTAAAAGTTGAAAAGGCAAAGGCAATTTAATGATCTTGAATAAGGAAAAAAAATGACTGCATATTTTCAATTAAGACCACTTCTATTTGTCTTAGTTATTTTATTTACATTGGGTCATACCTGTGAAGTTTCACTGGCCATGAAGCGAACAATTAAAAAAGATCCTGCTATTGTCATGGTCGCCTTTGGGACTACTACCAAAGCAAGGGTGACTTATGATTTTTTTGATGAGCAACTGCGTAATTCCTTACCTGAAAAATATCGTCATTTGCAAATCCAATGGGCTTTCACCTCAGAAATTATACGGGAACTGGCCAATAAAAAATTTGCTCAAGCCGGTGCCGCAAAGAGGTATAAAAGTCTTGCCCAGGTGTTTGCTGATTTGGAAGATGAAGGCTACCGTAAGATTGTTTTACAATCCTTACACATTTTTCCTGGTCAGGAATATGAAGAAATGTTGGAAGTGATCGAAGCCTTTGAATCACTTGGGCTTCACATTGAATATGGAGGCTCTCTTTTTCACAGCTGGGATCAGGTTTTCGAGACAATAACAGCTTTGGAAAGTCAGTTTCTTGCTCCAGAGCAGGGTTGTAATATTTTGGTGGCACATGGTACTCCCGAAACATATCCCGGTTCAAACAGTACCTATCTTGGTATAGCTCGTTATCTGGAACATAAGTATCCCAATGTTTTTGTTGGTGGAGTAGATGGGGTGTTGACGCGTGAGCAGGCCCTGGATGCTGCCAGGAAATATCCTCGTGAAAAAGTCCGTTTGATCCCTCTGATGTTTGTTGCAGGTGATCACGTAATGAAAGACATTATGGGCAGTGAACCTGATAGACATGGTGAATATTCCTGGATGTTAGAGTTGCAGCGGGATGGCGTAGCTGTGGAAAGTGTCAAGACCATTTATCAGGAGAAACAATACTATAAAGGGTTGGGTTTTTATCCTGAAATAAATCGAATTTTTTTGCGCCAGGTGATGAAAAATTTGGAAAAACTGAAACTGGATTAACTGGCCAGTGGTCTTCAGGAAATACAGTAGGTTGTTAACAAAAAATGGCATGGTAAAACAAAGATAATGACACAAAGACAATGGCGGATCATTCATCGTTACTGTGGACTTGGATTGGCTTCCTTTATCATTTTTTACAGTGTAACCGGTATTTTATTGAATCATCGAAAGAGCTTTGGTTATTTTTTCTCCAGAGAAACAACCACCTCTGCCATGGAGAGAATTGATGCCACATCATTACAACAATTATTGGCAGTTTGTAAGGAAAGGATTAATCGAAATGATGATCCACGAGTGATTAGAATTCCTGATTCTGAGACTATAGAATTTCTTTATGGTTCTCATGGAAAGGTTACTTACCGGCTTAAACCAGCAGCTGGAAGTATGGAAATTATTGAAAAAAAGGCGGTGCAACCCTTCGTATGGCTTAATCGGTTGCATAAGGCTGGCAGGGTGAGTTGGTTTTGGTTGTTGTGTGCTGATCTGGTCTGTATTTTTGCACTCGCCTTGACAGTCAGTGGCTTGATTATCATGCGTTATAAGCGCAGGGACTATATCTTACTGATTAGTGGCTTGTTTGTTCTTTTTATGGGTATGGCATTGGCATAACTGATATGAAACGTTCTCAATATTCATTTGTTTGTTGGTTTGTTATCCTTAGTATTGCTGCAACGGCTGGTGTCGTCATCGCCAGCGGTATGGGATTTATCCAGATACCACCCGAATCTGTGGTGAAAATCATTTTTGGTTCTTTGTTTAGCAAGGCAGATTTGTTGACCGACATAGATAAAGTTCATCCTTTTGTCGTGATGGAAGTACGTCTGCCCCGAATTCTCTGTGCTGCTCTGGTAGGAGCGGGATTGGCTGTTTCCGGAGTTGTCTTTCAGGGAATTTTACTTAATCCTCTGGCTGATCCATATACTCTTGGTATTTCATCAGGTGCTGCATTTGGAGCATCATTGGCACTGTTGCTTGATATCACGTTGATGAGTCAGGTGTCTGTGCCGCTTTTTGCTTTTATTGGTGCTGTATCCACTCTTTTTTTGGTGTTGTGGCTTTCTTCTTTTAATGGCCAGATGTCAGCCAATACTTTGATTTTGTCAGGTGTGATTGTCGGGGCTATCTTATCAGCTGGAATCAGCTTGATGAAATATCTGGCTGATGAGCAGGTTTCAGTAATTATTTTTTGGCTGATGGGCAGTTTTGCATCACGAACCTGGGTTGATGTGCTAGTGATTTTATTAGCCCTTATTTTTGTTCTGGTCATCACTGTTTTTTACGGACGAGACCTGAATATCTTGGCATTGGGTGCTCGTGATGCTTCAGCCCTTGGTGTGGATACCGTAGCAGTTCGCAGAATTTTGTTGGTCAGTGCTTCTTTGTTGGCAGCTGTATGTGTCTCGGTGTCTGGGATTATTGGTTTTATCGGTCTTATTGTACCGCATCTTATGCGTTTTCTGGTTGGTCCTGATAATAGACAATTGGTTGTCCTTTCTGCCTTGGCCGGGTCAATTTTATTATTGCTGGCCGATACAGTCAGCAGAGCTGTGCTTCCTGTTGAGGTTCCGGTTGGCGTCTTAACAGCACTATTGGGTGGCCCATTTTTTTGCTATATTTTCCGTAGTCGCTCGCGGGGGGGATGGCATGGCTGAGAGCCCTTTGTTTACATTGAAAAATGTCAGTTTCAGTTATGACCGTAAACCTGCTATTGCAGATTTTACCACTGCTTTTTCAAGTGGAAAATTTTATGGCGTTGTTGGTCCAAACGGCAGTGGTAAAACGACTTTACTGGATTTGTTGCTGGGAGAAAAAAAACCAGATGTTGGCAAAGTGTTTTACAGGGAAAAACCCCTAAATCAGTATAGAAAAAGAACCCTGGCAAAAGAAATGGCCCTGGTGCCCCAGGAATTTCAGATTCATTTTGGTTTTACAGTTGAGGAAGCTGTTCTCATGGGGAGACATCCATATATTCCCCGTTTTCATGCGCCAGCTAAGGAGGATTTTGAGATTGCCAGGGCGGCTATGGAAATTTTGGATGTGAATCATCTGGCTGAGCGTTTGGTAACAGGGCTTTCTGGAGGAGAAAAACAGCGGGTGGTCGCTGCCAGAGCTTTGGCACAGGAGACCAGAGTGTTGCTGCTTGATGAGGCAACTTCCAATCTTGATATTCAGCATACATTGTCTATTTTACAGATCGCTGGCAAAATAGTTAGGGAACAAGGAAAAACTATTATTGCGGTTTTACACAATTTGAATTTGGCCGGAGCATATTGTGATCGACTGATTTTTTTAAAAAACGGTCGCTTACACACATCTGGAACTGTTGAGCAGACTTTGTTACCGGAAAATATAAAGGAGGTTTTTGGAGTGGAATGCCAGGTGGCACAAGATCCATACAGTGGTGTTCCTCAGGTATCTTATCGCTACGGGATAAAATGAGCATACTTACTGATAATCAGTTCAATAATGCTGTCTGAAAAACAAGAGTCACAACTCTAATTTATGCCTGTTCGTTGAATTAATGGTTAGGCAATTATTTATTAATGAGGTCTTTATGTATAGAATTGTATCTTTTTTGGTTATCTGTCTGCTGGCACTCGTGAACATAGCTGGTGCTCAATCACTCACTGACAGAGATGGACAGGTTATCGAGTTTGAAAAACCTTTTACCAGGATTATTTCTTTGTACCCTGCTCATACGGAAAATCTTTTTTCTTTGGGTCTTGATACAGAAATTATAGGAGTATCCACCAGTGATGATTTTCCAAAGAAAGTTGAGGGCAAATCCAGTTACAGTTATCGGGAGGATGCTGAAAAAATTATTGCAGCAAAGCCTGATTTGATCATAATCAGGCCGATGATTTCCCGCGGTTATAAAGGATTGGTTAAAAAGCTGCGTCAGGCAGGAATAGTGGTAGTGTCATTACAACCAACCAGTATTGAACAAATGTATGCTTATTGGCAGGCATTGGGAGATCTGACAGGTCATCGTCAAGAGGCTGATACTATGGTTGATGAATTTACAGCAAAGTTAGCTCAGATTGAAACAGAGTTAAAAGTGATTCCTGAAGAAAAGAAAAAAAGGGTCTATTTTGAGTCTATTCATAAAAAAATGAAAACATTTGCACCATCCAGTATTGCAATATTTGCTTTGACAAGTGGTGGTGGTAAAAATGTGGCAATAGATTCTCTACAGGTTCGCAAGAGCAATATCGCAGCTTACGGGAAAGAAAGAATTCTCTCCCACGCAGGTGAAATTGATGTGTTTCTTGCCCAGACAGGAAGGATGAACCGGGTTAAGCTCAAGAATATTTATGAGGAGCCGGGGTTTGGAGTAATAAAGGCTGTTATGGAGAAACAGGTTTTCCTTGTAGATGAAAAATTGATATCCCGACCAACTTTAAGGATGATACAGGGGATTCGAAATATCCGTTCTATTTTATACCCGGAGACATTTGGGAAATAAAATGGCTGTTTATGATATTGCAGCAAAAAAGATACCTTCATTTTTAGTAGCCGGGACTCATAGTGGTTGTGGAAAAACCACTGTCACTTTGGGGCTTTTGGCTGCGTTTAGAAAAAAGGGTTTGACTGTTGCGCCATTCAAATGCGGACCGGATTTTATTGATCCGACTCTGCATCAATTGGTTACCGGAAGGATTTCTCGTAATCTTGATCCTTGGATGTGCGGTAATGATTTTGTTCAGCACTGTTTTAACGCTTCTGGAAGTGACACTGATTTACGACTTGTTGAAGGTGTTATGGGGATGTTTGATGGGGGGGATTCTTCAGCTGCTTCACTGGTTAAACTTTTAGGAATACCGCTGTTGCTTGTTGTGGATGTCCGTTCAGCTGCTGAAAGTGTAGCTGCTGTGGTTAAAGGATTTGAAACCTTTGATCCTCAGATAAGTCCTGCTGGTGTTATTCTCAACAGGGTTGGCAGTCCACGTCATTTGGAATTGTTGCAAAAAGCCATTGAAGTAAATTGTAAGACTCCTGTGGTGGGTTATCTGCCCAGAGAAAAACAGTTTAATCTTCCCGGTCGACATCTTGGCTTATACATGGGAGAAGAGGAACCACTGAAACAGGAAGCATTTGCTTTATTGGCAGATACTGTAATTGAGCATGTTGATCTTGATTCTTTGCTCAAACTAGAGAGTAATTCCACAGAAATTTGTGATCGTGCTCAGGTACCTGATGCAACCGTAGAACCTGTCCGAATAGGTGTAGCTCGCGACAAGGCATTTTGTTTTTACTATGAGGACAATTTTGATTTGCTCTGGAAGGCAGGAGCAGAGTTGGTGTTTTTCAGTCCACTTAGGGATGAAAAGCTTCCTGAAGATGTAGACGGGTTATATTTTGGAGGAGGGTATCCTGAATTATATGCCAATCGTTTATCGGCAAATCAATCTCTATGTAATGAAATTCGTCAAAGGGCCGATTCCGGAGGGGTTATATATGCAGAATGCGGCGGATTCATGTATTTGACTCAGAGTCTGCGAGATCTGGATAATAATATATTTGAGATGGCATCGGTTTTTCCGGTTAGCTCGCGTATGCATGATAGAAGATCAGCGCTAGGTTACAGAGAGGTCTTTTTGAAAAAAGATACTTTTTTAGGCCCGGCAGGAACAGTTTTACGTGGTCATGAATTTCATTATTCCACTATCAGTGATATGCCACCTGCTATTGAACAGGTTTATGGTTTTAAAAAAAGAGGGACAGCTGGATATCTTTATAAAAATGTACTGGCAGGTTATCTGCATCTTCATTTTGGATTCTCACCTGATGTTGCTGTAAGCTTTGTCAATGCATGCCGGAGAAAAAAATGGCTATAGAATTATTGAATATTAAACCGCAGGATATTGAAGCGGAAAGCTTTCGAATTATTGAAAATGAACTGGGATCCCACAGCTTTGACGATCAGACTTTTGCTCTGGTAAGACGTGTTATTCATGCTACTGGAGATTTTTCTTTTGCAGAAAATCTTGTGTTTCAAAATGATGCAGTTGACCAGGGAATTGCTGCAGTAAGACAGGGGAAAGATATCCTGCTTGATGTTAACATGGCAGCGTCTGGGGTCAGTAAAAATATTTTATCCGGGTTTGGTGGCAAAGTTGTTTGTGGGGTTGCCGATCCCCAGGTTGCAGAGAGGGCAAAAAAAGAAAATCGAACTCGTTCAGAAGTGGCAATGGAAACATTGCTCAATGGAAATATTGGTATTGTTGCGATTGGCAATGCTCCAACTGCTTTATTGCAGTTGATGAAAATTGTGGAGAATAATCCAGCAATGGCTCCAGATTTGGTGATTGGGGTACCGGTTGGTTTTGTAAATGCTGCAGAATCCAAGGAGTTATTGCTGGAAAAAGAATATCCTTTCATTACCAGTCGTGGTCGAAAAGGCGGTTCTCCTGTGGCAGCCGCGATCGTTAATGCCATACTGCGTCTTGCAGCGAACAGGTAGGAAATATGGCCAGAAGATTACGCAGTGGTTATACAACCGGTGCCTGCGCAGCAGCAGCTGCAAAGGCTGCGATATCTTTTTTGTTGTCCGGGCAGGTTCCCCAATCTGTTGAGATTCCTTTTCCTGATGGTGCAAGACACCGGTTTTCTGTTTGTCGATGCTATAAAAAGGAAGGATCACAAGCAGGGGTGTATGCCTCCATTGTAAAAGATGCGGGTGATGATCCTGATGTCACCAATGGCGCGGAGATAGGAGCTTTGGTTGCATTTGTTGATAGAAAGGAACTTCATGGCGCATATGTTTTAAGCCCGGATGATACTATGGTTCTTTATGGCGGGGAAGGTGTGGGGACAGTAAGTAAACCAGGACTTGCCGTAGTTCCGGGAGAACCGGCTATTAATCCAGTACCTCGTAAAATGATTTTTGCAGCACTTCGTGAGGGTCTGAGTGGTTTTTCAGAAGATCAGAAGAGAGTTTCAATCACTATCTCAATTCGGGATGGAGAAAAACTTGCAGAAAAAACTTTGAATAAGCGATTGGGTATTTTGGGTGGCCTTTCAGTTCTTGGTACTACCGGTATTGTCCGGCCGGTATCTGCAGATGCATGGACTGCAACCATAAGCGCCTCTCTTGCTGTTGCCAAAGAGGCAGGCCTTGATTTTGTAGTTCTTTCCACCGGCAGAACTTCAGAAAAAGGTGCTCAGAGTATGTTGGATTTTCCCGAGGAAGCATATGCTATGATGGGGGATTACCTTGAGTTCTCTTTGCTGGAGGCAACTAAAAAAGGGTTTAGCAGGATTTATCTGGCTGGAATGTGGGCTAAGATCATGAAGGCAGCTATGGAGGTGCCGCAGACACACGTACGGCATGGTTCATTGGAAACTGAACAGGCTCTTGAGTTGTTAGATAAACTTGGGGCAGATAAAAAGACTCTTAATATGCTGGATGGTGTTAATACCGGCAGAGAAATATATGAGCGTTTAGTTCGTCACGGAGAACAGCAATTGATTGAGTTAGTTTGTCAAAAGGCTCAACAGTATGCTCATGGATTGGCAGGAGTCCCGGTGACAGTTATTTTGGTCGGTTCTGATTCAAAGGTGCTTAAACGTGTTTAAAATTTATGTCATAGGTGTTTCTGGTACAACAGTTAGTGCTAAACAACGATCGTATCTTGCTCAATGCCAGAGTTTTGTAGTTTCCACGCGTTTTCGGCCATTTCTTGATGATATTTCAGGTGAGATTGTTCCTATTACTCCCTTGCAGGAGGCCCTGCAGTCCATTGATCTTTTGCTGAAAAAGGGAAACGTTGCAGTGCTGGCAAGTGGCGACCCATTATTTTTTGGTATTGGCAGGCGGGTGATTGAAGCCTTTGGTGTTAAACAGGTGGAAATTGTGCCTGATATTTCTTTTATGCAGCTTGCCTGCGCTCGTTTTAAAATGACATGGGATGATGCCAGGATAATCAGTTTGCATGGTAGGGAATGTCAACATCTTGCAGCAAAATTGTTACGATATCCAAAGTCAATTATTTTTACTGATGCCACTAATTCACCAGATAAAATCGCTGGAGATTTACTGAGATATCTCGAAATAGTGGGAGCAGAGAAAAAAAAGGACCAGTTGAGGGTATATGTTGCCCAAAATTTAGCTATGAAGGATGAAAGGCTGTTTGAGGGTACAGTGCAGGAGGTAGCTGCAAGGAGTTTCTCTTCTGTTAATATAATGATTGTAACCAAATCGGGTTCTTGTAATCACAAGCCTGTTTCACTGGGACTTTTTGAAGCAGATATCAGGCATAGTCGTGGGCTTATTACCAAAGATGAAGTCAGGGCTATAACTTTGCATAAACTGCAGTTACCTGCAAAAGGTGTTTTTTGGGATATCGGCGGTGGGAGCGGCTCCATCAGTATTGAAGCCGGAAAACTCTGCCCGGATCTTTGTATCTATTCTATTGAGAAGGAGCCGGAGCAGCTGACAAATATTTGTCATAATATTAGGGAGTTTGAGACATTTAATGTTATGCCGGTTGCTGGTACAGCACCTGATAATCTTGCAGATTTGCCAAAACCGGACAGAGTGTTTGTAGGTGGAAGCAGCGGTAGGTTGGATGAAATTCTTTCTTATTCTGTTGATTGCTTGAATCCTGATGGCAAAATTGTGGTTAATTGCGTGATTGAAAAGACCAGGAAAACAGCTCCTCTGATTTTACAACGTAAAGGGTGTGAAGTTACCTTGACTGAGGTCAGTGTCAGTCGATATGAAAATGTTCAAGACATGGAAAAGAATAAACGGATAAGGCTTAATCCGATAACCATAGTTACAGGAAAAAATGAAAGGTAAATTTTATGTAGTTGGGGTTGGCCCGGGTGATCCTGAATTAATGACCCTTAAGGCAACAAAATTGCTGGAAAGATGTCCTGTCTGGTTGGCTCCTAAGGGGAAAAAGGATGGGGAGAGCACAGCATTGTCTATTGTGGAAGGTGTAGTTCCTTCCGCAAATAAAGAAATAATAACCCACTATTTCCCTATGAAGAAAATTCATATGGGACGCAAACCTGATGCAGAAGTGGAGCAGGCTTGGAAAAAGGCTGCTGGTTTTGTTGTCGATAAATTGAAAAATGGACAAGACGTGGTTTTTCCCACATTGGGTGATCCTGCGATTTACAGTACCGGTTTTTATGTTTGTGAAACCCTTTTGGAAATGGCCCCGGATATACACATGGAGATTATCCCGGGTGTTTCTTCCATTGGTGCCTCTGCAGCAGCAGCCAGCCAGCCGCTTTGTTTGGGAGATGATCGGTTAGTAGTGATCCCTGCCACTTTTGAAAACGGTTATTTACGGGAAATTTTGCTTACTTTTGACACTATTGTCTTGATGAAAGTACATCGAGTTATGGAGCGTATTGTGGGTCTATTGGAAGAGCTGGACCTGATGGATAAAGCAGTGTTAGTTGAGCGATCCAGCCAGAATACCCAGAGAGTCAGTCGAAATATTTCTGATTGCCTGGGAAGACAGACCCATTATTTTTCGACCGTTATTGTGAGGAAATCGTAATGTCGAATCCTCTGGAAATTTATTTTATTGGTGCAGGTCCAGGTGATCCCGAGCTGATAACTGTAAAGGGACTTCGATTGCTTAAAGAGGCACAACTGGTTGTTTATACAGGTAGTCTGGTGCCAAGGCCCCTGGTTGAAAATTTAAATGGCCAGGTTTTGAATTCTGCATCTATGACTCTTGATCAGGTTATTGATTGTATGGAGTCAGCCTGGAAAGAAGGGAAACGTGTTGTAAGACTGCATACAGGAGATCCTTCCATTTATGGGGCAATTGGTGAGCAAATGGCTAGATTGACCCAACTTGGCATTCCTTATCAGGTTGTTCCTGGGGTCAGTTCGGCCACGGCAAGTGCTGCAGCGCTAGGAGCTGAATTAACGTTACCGGAAGTTTCCCAGACTGTTATCATCACTCGTCGTGCCGGTAGGACTCCTGTGCCGGAAAAAGAAAACCTTACCTTACTTGCCTCTCATAAGGCAACGATGCTCATCTTGTTGAGCATTGGTATGATTGATGATGTGGTGTCAGAACTCCTTGAAGGAGAATATGAACCACAGACTCCAGTAGCTGTAGTGGAAAAGGCGAGTTGGCCGGATCAGCAGATAGTGCGAGGCAATTTGGATAATATTGCAGCCAAAATAAAGGAAAAAGGAATAAATAAGACAGCAATTATCGTGGTTGGTGATGTTCTTGCCGACGGAGTACCACCTGTTTTGTCAAAACTTTATGATTCCAGCTTCAGTCATGCTTGCCGTCAGGGTACAGCTACAAGTGATACTTGAACATCTTTCATATTTCAGCAGATGAAAACAGGAATTATTGCCGTAACAAACGAAGGCAGGAAACTCGCCAAGAAAATTGCTGTTGGTCTGGAAGATGCCCATCTGCTTTCAGTACAAACAACAGTACAGAATGTTCTGCAATGTAACTGGAACAGTTACGATGGTTTTATCTGCATAATGGCGACTGGTATTGTTGTTCGCAGCATTGCAACTTTACTAAAGGATAAAGGAAAAGATCCTTGTGTTGTGGTTGCAGACCAGAGGGGTGATTATGTGGTCAGTCTCTTATCGGGTCATCTGGGGGGAGGAAACCATCTGACCAATAAATTGGCGTCACTTATTGGTGCTCAACCAGTAATAACAACCGCATCAGACATTCTGAATTTGACACCTCTTGATCTGTGGGTGCAGACACAAAATCTGGTAGTTTGTAGCAGGAAAGAAATGACCAGAGCCTCAGCCAGGCTAGTCAATAAAGGTTGTCTGCATATTTATTCAGAAGTGGGTGTGGAGTCACTCCCATCTGATTTACTTCCAGTGGATAATTTAGCAGATGCTGATATTGTTGTGTCAAACAGGATTATTAAAGATCAGCAGATGCTGGTTTTACATCCACGCAACCTTGTTGTGGGTATTGGATGTAACCGTAATACATCAGCAGAAGATATGGAAAAAGCTCTTACTCAGTTCCTGGCTGCAGAGGAATATGCTTATGCCTCTGTGCGAAATCTTGCCTCCATTGATTTGAAGCAGGATGAACAGGGTTTGTTGGAGTTTGCAGCAAAGAATAACTGGAATATAGATTTTTTTACAAAAGATGCACTGAATAATATAAATGGTGTCAGTACTTCCTTGGCAGTTTTAAAAGCTGTTGGAGCCAAGGGTGTAGCAGAACCAGCTGCATTGTTGAGTGCCGAGATTGATCGTCTACTAGTGGAGAAGAAAAAATGGCCAAATGTGACACTGGCTCTTGCACAGGCAAACTTTATGTTGTCGGCACAGGTCCAGGGAGCTTAGAACACATAACACCAGCTGCCAAAGAGGCACTGGTTGCTGCTGATTGTATAATAGGATATCAGACTTATCTGGATTTAATTCCTGATCTATTGGAGGGAAAAGAGGTTTTTTCCTCCCAGATGATGAAAGAGGTCGATCGTTGTCGAAAATCATTGGAGCTGGCTGCGGAGGGAAAAATCGTGGCTTTGGTATCTGGTGGGGATCCTGGAATATATGCTATGGCTGGGCTGGTTTTTGAGATGGCTCGTGAAAACAATCAGCAGGTGAAGATTGAGGTGATTGCCGGAATAGCTGCACTGAATGCATGTGCCTCCAGACTTGGTGCTCCTTTGATGCATGATTTTGCGGCGATTAGTCTTTCGGATCTGCTTACTCCCTGGGGGGTGATTGAGAAGAGGTTACAGGCTGCTGCAAGCGCTGATTTTGTTGTTGCCATTTATAATCCAAAATCTAAAAGGCGAACTGAGCAGATCGTGAAGGCACGCGATATTTTTTTAAAATACAGGGATCCTGGCACTCCGGTAGGAGTTGTTACTGCTGCCACTCGTGAAAATGAAAAAGTGGAGTTGACAACGCTTGAGGACATGTTGAATTGTGATATAAATATGCAATCAACCGTTATTGTTGGTAACTCTATGACCTTTGAATGGCAGGGTTTCATGATTACTCCACGTGGTTACAAGGAAAAATATCAATTTTAAAGTAATGATGTTCATGATGGAATTGGAAAAAATACCAGGTAAACTGGCTTTTCTTAATAGAGGGGTAAAATAGCATATGGCTGCATCCCTCATGTTTCAGGGAACAAATTCTGATGCCGGTAAATCGATCCTTACTGCGGCTTTATGCAGGATCTTGCTGCAAGATGGTTATCGGGTAGCCCCGTTTAAGGCTCAGAACATGTCTCTTAACTCTTTTGTAACTCACGATGGCTTGGAAATGGGCAGAGCTCAGGTTGTTCAGGCTCAGGCCAGCCGTATCGATCCTGATGTGCGTATGAATCCTGTATTGCTTAAACCTTCAAGCGATGTGGGGAGTCAGGTAATAGTTCGCGGTAAGCCAGTTGGTAATATGCGGGTTAATGAATATGTCTGCTATAAACCAAAGGCCTGGGAGGCTGTAAAAGAGGCTTACGATTCTCTTGCAGCGGAGAATGATGTGATTATTCTGGAAGGAGCAGGCAGTCCCGGAGAAATTAACCTGAAACACCATGATATTGTAAACATGAAAATGGCTCGTCACGCCAAGGCACCGGTGCTATTGATTGGTGACATAGACCGTGGTGGCGTTTTTGCTTCCCTGGTTGGTCATTACGAACTTATGGAAGAATGGGAGAGGGAGTTGCTGGCAGGGTATGTGATCAATTGTTTTCGGGGAGATGCCTCTTTACTTGATCCTGCTTTTGATTTTATGATCCAGAGAACCGGGAAATCTGTATTTGGGGTTGTTCCATTTATAAAAAATTTAGGATTACCAGAGGAAGATTCAGTCGGTTTTAAAAAAGGTTTGTTTCAGCTCCAGCGACCTGAGGCAGAACATGTGGAGATAGTTTTGATTGATTTGCCCCATATCTCCAACTTTACTGATTTTGAGCCATTTCTTCAAGAACCGGATGTATACCTGAAGATTATTAAGGATGTCAAGGAGCTCAAAAAACCTGATGCGATTATTATTCCTGGCAGTAAGAATGTGGTTGCAGACCTGAAATTCCTTCATGAATCAGGTATTGGTGCTGAGATTGTTCGGTTTGCAGATGAAAAAAGTTGTGAGATTATAGGTATCTGTGGCGGATATCAAATGCTTGGCACCAGAATCGCTGATCCACATGGCTTGGAATCAGATGGTGAGGTCCTGGCTGGTTTACAACTGCTTCCCATTAAAACTGTGCTTGATCCCGACAAGACATTGCTGCAGAAAAGTTATACTCATTTTTCTTCCCAACTCAAAGTCCGTGGCTACGAAATCCATCATGGTAGAAGTGAAACATCCTGCAGTTCTGTACTGGAGAGTGAAGGGGGCAAAGGTGAAGGAGCGGTTTCAGATAATGGACAGGTCTGGGGGTGTTATCTTCACGGTATTTTTGATGATGATTTGTTTCGTCGCTGGCTTTGTGATGGTTTACGACAGAAAAAGGGGGTCGAACCATTGAAAAAGGTTGTCGCTCCCTATGATCTGGAACCTGCATTTGACAGATTAGCTAAGATAGTACGTAAGTCTTTGGATATGGACGGTGTTTATGAGCTATTAGGGCTGTGATATGATGTGATGTGAAAAAATCTATTTCTTTGCAATTTTTTTAACAAAGTCGGAATAGACATCATCTTTACACTCTGGACAGATGCCATGGGTGAAGTCAATGTTTGTGTGGTATGAAAAATATTCCTCCAACATGGTCCATGCCCCCTCATCACTACGGATTTTTTTACAATATGAACAGATGGGAATAATGCCATGCAGGGTTTTAATTTCATTTAAGGCTGTTTGTAATTCCTCAACCAGTTTTTCTTTAGCAGCTTGAGCTTGCTTTCTCTCTCCCAGTTCGTTTTCAAGTGCTTTATTTATTTCATGGAGTTCAGCAGTGCGAAGCAGCACCAGTTCTTCCATCTCTTCAAGGTTGTCTTGCAGGGATTTACTCATGTTGCTGAAGGCTACATTGAGCAGGCCAAACTCATCTGGACGTTGGAGATCGAGCTTGATTTTATGATATTTTCCTTTTTTCATGAAATCAGAGGCTGCAGTTAATTCTATTATGGGACGGGTCAGGTCGATGATAAAGCGGTTCAGGACAAAAAGAATTATCAAAAATAGAGCCAGGCTGGAAATGAGAATTGTGACCACGGCGTTTTGCAGAGCAGCATTATAACTTGTTAATGGCAACAGGCTGCTGATAAAGACCTCCGATCCTCTGAAATCCATTTGTTTTGAAAGGATTTTGAAATTCCCGTTAGTGGTCTGGAAATCAGAGATTGTTTCAGATGGCACTGGAAAATCGTGATCTTTGTCTTTTGGGAAGTTGAGATCAGATATGAGGGGTTTACCGTCAATCCAGATAATATAATTGTTTACCAGATTTGTGTGCAGATATTGCTTGAATCTGTTGTCAGAGAGACTCATCTCGCCGATCAGATATCCCAGAGTTTTATCATTTCGTTTGATAATTGATGAATGACAAAGGCCGACAAAAAAACTATCAACAAAAAGTTGAGGAACATTTTTGTCAAAGCAGACAGAATTTCGGTCTCCAGTCATGTCAATAATTTGCCCGACAGAGTCGGTGACCATCAGTGATGTGAAGTGAATAGTGTCAGCCTGGTAGTTGAGATATTTGCTTAACTGCGGAAGTATTTCCAGGTCCAGGGTTACCTGAAGAGTGTTGTCCGAAGCAACTCTTTGGATGCCTTGGGTTAATTCACTTTGTCTTTGAGAGAGCAGTAATGAGAGGGTTTTGATCTCGGTTTGCAGTTGGGTGGTATGCATTGCGAGAAAATGTCTGTGCAGGAAAGAGCCAGCAAGAAATCCTGAGATCACCAGAGGGATAAAAATCGCGAAACTTACCAATATGGTCAGTTTCTTCTTAAACGATATTTTTCTGAGAAAAAATAACAAGATGATTCAAGTAATTTATTGAAATATTTGATCAGCTGCTGTCAGCAGAGAGTCAGGGATGGAAATTTCAAGTTCTTTTGCCCGTTTTAGATTGAAAACGATAGCATAGTCAGGAGCATCTACAATTGGCAAGGTTCCTGCTCTGGTTCCATTGAGGATCTGACCGGCCATACGTCCAGCCACAAAGCCCATTCTTTGAAAGTCGACTGCTGCACCGCCAAATAAGCCGATTTTTGAAAAGAAATAATTCAGAGCCATTTCCGGTTTTTTGCTGTTAGCAATGGTCCATTTGAAGATATCCGGAGCTGTGTATATGTGGCCTTTAGCATCTTTGAGGCTAAGTGCCACAGGATAAATGGCTGCAATGTTGTTGTCTTTGTTGATTTGGGAAATATAACTGGTGTATTGCTCCCAGTTTTTTACCCGTAGCAGCTCCCAGGCGATATTTGTTGGTTTATCATGAAGTTCCAGGTCAAATTGTTTTGTAATTGCATTACCCGTGGGGGTGTAATCAGTAATAGCAGTAACTTTTTTTCCGTTTATGGCGGGAATAGCCGCAGCCAATACTTTTAATGATCGTACCACATAGAGCTTTTCGTATACTCCCGTTATGTTGCTGCCTGGTTTATCTCTTGAATCCATGAAATGGATTTTCTTGTTATATGTTTCAGGTTGTCCGTTCATGCCGGAAAACACCACACTAATAGAATCATGAGAAGCAAGGGGGAGGCCAACTTCCCGAAAAGCATTGTCATCAAGTGTGATAACAATATTTGGCTCAAAGGCTTGAATGTGCTGTAATGCTACGTTTGCCTCTTTTTTCATCAGCTCGGGAGTTATGTTTTTCTTTTTGGTGTCCATATAGTAGCGGGCTACCTTCAGGTTCATGCCTTCAAACCATCCTTCTTTGCTCAATCCCTTAATTGCGCCTTGCTCCTGAGGATTTCCACATACGTGTTCCTTTTCATAGCTTGCCACAATGAAGATTTTTTTTTCCTCAGCAGCAAAGCTTTGTTCATAACCTGTAAAAAAGTTTATCAGCATGACAATAAATACAAGAGCTTTTATCATTATTATTTTTGTTTTCCAGCAGTTAAGAGTTATAAATGTGAAAGGAAAGTAATGTGTGAATTCAAGATCAGGATTCCTGATACCTTTCATCGGCATGAGCCTACCATAGAAAATGACTGGGGCGCAATCAAAAACATGAGCTTGGGAATCTTTCTCACCTTTTTCTAGTAGAGCCTGATATGTAAAAAAAATGGAAACAAATATGATAAATGAGACAACCGAAAGGCCGTTAAATATTTATTTTGCAGGAGCCATACGAGCTGGCAGAACTGATGCTGCTATGTATTCACGATTAATAGGCTACCTTGGTCAACATGGTATTATTTTAACAGGACATGTTGGCGATGAATCTTTATTGGACCAGGAAAAGGAGCTTAGTGAACAGCAGATTTTTATTCGGGATATGCAATGGATGGAGGAGGCAGACTGCGTAATTGCGGAGGTCAGTACACCCTCACTGGGTGTAGGGTTTGAGATTGGTATAGCGCAAAAAATGGGCAAGAGAATTTTATGTCTTTATAGGGCATCATCAAATTGCAGTCTATCGGCAATGATAGCCGGGAATCCTCATCTCAAGTGGTTTCAATATGATAATATCGGGCAAGCAGAAAAATGTCTGGAGAAATGGTTGTTAAAGCTGGTGTCATCTATTCCAGACCTCTATCAAAATTCATAAGCGTTGTTCCTGGTAGTGTTTGGTCATTTTGAACAGCCATGAGTATTTTCTTGGCTGTTTTGGATGATATTGAGGTGTGGGAAAGGTCAATCACATAATTTTCACAGCCCATTTGTTTGAGTTCATAAATTTGTCCTAAAAGGGAAAAATCACTGTCTCCGTGTATTACGGTTAAGCCTGTTGAACTATCAATTCCAAATGATTGGCCAGCTTCATTCTCAAGACATTTTTGCGAGCCCTTAATGCGCATGGGGATGCGAGAACTGATTACTGCAATGGGGCCGTATACTGTCGAGATGTCATACTGGCCAGTATCTGTACTGCTCAGAGCGGTCATATTATTTTTGTCATCTTCAAAAGAATAGGTGAAGGCTTCTGTTCCCAGTTCTTTGAGTGTTTGGCTTGCACTGCTGTTGAGTACGTAGAGCAGGGGGCCTGCGGTAAGCCGAATTCCAGCTGAGTGTTTAAAAAGTTGGAAATGCCCTAGGTTGTTGAGCTGGAAATATTTAAAGTCCATTTTTTGTAATTGCCTGATAACATATTTAAATTCAGACCATTGATCTTCGTAAATGATTGCAGGAATATCCCAGATTATTTGTTTGTGAAACTTTTTAAAGCGTTTTGCTTTGTTATAGATGAAATCGACATTTTCAGGAGTAAGGGGTAGGAGAAATTTATCGATACCTGATGAACCAATAGTCTCCAGATCTCTGCTGTTTCGAACTTTGAGGGTGATATGTGTCTTCGATGCAGGAGTATGCTTTTTAGAGGGAAGCAGTTTGTTTTGTGCCTGATTTATGCGAATTTTAATTTTTTCTTCGCTGGAGCTTAAAACCATATCCTTTAAAATACTGTAAAAATCCCGTCGTATTTCCTTTAGTCTGCTTGGCTGTATTACTACAGGTAGTAAATCTTTAACTACAAGGGAATTGAATTGCAATTGTGAAAAGCCAGTTTTTTGAAAAGTTTTTAATAATGTTTTGTGGTTCAGGGGGGATTGACTGGCTGGAAACATTTCTGCTTCATATTGCTTCGTGAGGGAGGTGTGTTCAGTTTTAGCCACCATCAGAAGCAGGTTTTCTTTACATGAAATCTGTAGATCAATTTTTGTCATCAAGGGTTTGATATTATCAAGACGCCTCTGGCACGATTCTTCACTATTGGTAAAGCTTCTTCCTGCTGCAACCTTGTAAACAGTGTCACCTGGTTGGAATCGATTGCCAAATGGGGTTGGAATACGGACATGATTTCCAGCTTCTGCCCTTTTTTTCTTTTTTTGTTCAATAAAGAGTTCCTTGATGGTAAATGCGGTGCCACTTTGATCGTTCAATGGCTGGATACGGAGACGATCACCAACATGTATAGTGTTTGCTGTTTCAAAGGAAATAATTCCGCTTTTATTGTGTTTTACTTGTCCAAGTTGTTGGCCTATCCCTCCTTCTCTTGAGGATCTGGCAATGTCAGCTGTAATATGTCCTTTTAAGAATCCAGTTGTTGTTGCGCGACCATAGGAATCAGTTAGTATTTTCTGAGCTTCTTTAATAGCTTGGTTTTGATTATTGGGGCCAGCGTCCAGAACTTTACGGTAGGCCGATACTACTGTTGCAACGTATTCACTGTTTTTCATTCTGCCTTCAATCTTGAAACTCATAACTCCAGCTGCAATCAGTTGTGGAAGCATTTCAATTGCACAGAGATCACTGGTGGAAAAATAGAACCCGCTTTTTCCCCGATGACTGTAACGTCTTCGACAGGGTTGGGCACAGCGACCTCGATTACCGCTATTGCCTGATAGGTATGAGGAGAAAAAACATTGTCCGGAAATTGAGAAACAAAGAGCACCGTGAACAAAATGTTCTAGTTCTATGTGAGTCTTTTTACCAATGGCACTGATCTCGTTTATGGTGAGTTCCCTGGCAAGTACGGCTCGTTTGAAGCCCATCTTCTCAAGCATTTGCACACCTGCAATATTGTGTATTGCCATTTGAGTGGATGCATGCAACTCAATTTCAGGGAAATGGTCCCTGATTATTTTCCAGAGACCCAGGTCCTGAATAATGAGTCCATCAACTTTAGATGCAACCAGTCGGGCAATTATTACTATCAATTTTGGTAGTTCTGCCTCTTTAATAAGAGTGTTGATCGCAACGTAAAGGCGGCGGTTTTTACCATGAGCATAAGTTGTGAGAAGTTCCATCTCTTCCAGTGGGAAATTCTTTGCTTTTGCTCTGGCGGAAAACTCTTTTAATCCACAGTAGACAGCATCTGCACCGGCGTCAATTGCAGCGAAAAATGCCTTCAGACTTCCGGCCGGTGCCAGCAGTTCTGTTTTTTCTTTTTGAATTTTAGTTTTTTTGGTGTATTTCACGATGTGATTATTTTGAGATAATGTGATGAAAAGAGATGATTTTATAGAATAATGAGCATTACTTTAATAAATTATTTGGATAAATAGTATTAATAATGATATTAAAAATCAATGGATAGGATAAAGAGGTGATCAAAATTATCCATTGATGTGTCGCTGTGCCACATCTACAACTCTGTTGCTGTCTGTTTTACAGATAGGATTATGATGGCACACAGGTCTATTTTTACTGAAGATTCAATGTGATTGAAATGGAAAACTTGATATGAGTATTTTTGAGGTAATTTTTTCTAATGGATGAATATGATCTCCTGAAAGCTATTGATAAACATCAGAGCATGATTCATGATTTATTTCCTGGTAGGTTTCCTTCTGTGCAGACCATCAAGGAATTGTTTGAAGGTGGTAACTGTCTTGTTTTAAGAAATGACCATTTACCTTATCTGCAAACAGCATTCTTTGGTGAACAAATCTGCGAATTGGAAATAGTAGGTCTTACCAGGGTTTATTTTTGTAAAATTTGGGACCACTTGCCGGAATTGCAGGAAGATGTTGATGAGGAGGGCAATGTTTCTCTCGTTGAGCCTGATTATTTGCCAGGTGACTATTTAAAAAAGACGAGTCATCTTATTCTCAGTCCTTTGGAACCAGGTATTGGGAATTATCATATTCTTGACAGTAGAAGAATTATTCTGCGAACTTTTTCCAGTACCGGGACTACTGGAATAGAATTTGGAATTTCTTTTGTTGGGCGAATTCATGTTCGTGACAGGATCTGCCTTCATTTTTCTTTTCCTAACATTGCTGTTATTTCTTCAGGGGTACGATCTTTTCGAGCAACGGTATCGGGGAAATTTAAGGTTGAAGTTCAAATACCGATTATCAAGAAAGAGGAGCCATATCTTGCCACTATGCATAATATAAGCACCAAGGGAATGGCTTTTCTTGTGGAGAAGAATCATCAGGAGCATCTCAGAATTGGCAGAAAATTTGAAATTGAAATTTTGGCTCCAAAGCATAAGCCTATTAAGGTGGTTTGTGATATCAGGCACATTTCTAAAGTCAGGGATAAAAAAATCATTCAATACCGTTGTGGGGTTCGTTTCGATTTGACAAGTCGTTCTTTGGCAAATGATATTGAAAGGTTGATGACAAAAGTGCAGCGTATTCACTTGAAGGAGTTGTCAGAAAAATCTTTTGACGCCGGGTTTGATTTTATTAGAGATTAAAATCAGCTTGTTATCCTATTTTAGTTATGAAGAGCTAGGTTTGTCGATGTTTGAGAAATGTTAAATACTTTTTAGAGAGTGGTTGAGGAGATTATCAGGTGTCGAAATGAAGGAAGTGAATATGAGTGGATGCGATAATCATTACATGCCTGATTTGGCATTTCGTTTAATGTCCTATGTGTTTTTGATACGAGACGTCCTGTTGCCTGTTGGCAGGCGGCTTGCCAGGATCGGAATTGAAACGGGATTTGTTGTTATTGATTTTGGTTGTGGTCCTGGAAGCTATGTCGAGCAGGCTTCAAAGTTAGTGGGAGTCACTGGCAAGGTCTATGCAGTTGATATTCATCCCTTGGCGATTAAGGCAATCAATGAAAAGGTAAAGGCTAAGGAAATTGAAAATGTGTTTCCAGTTTTATCATCAGGCTATCCAGTTGATATAAAAAGTCATTCGGCAGACATTGTCTATGGCTTGGATATGTTTCATCATATAAAAGATCCCAAAAGTTTTTTAAGGGAACTGCATCGTTTGTTGAAGCCTGGAGGTACGCTCTATATTGAAAGTGGTCACCAGAAGCTCACTAATGCAAGGCACAAGATAGAAAAGAGTGGTTTTTGGAACATCAAAAAACAGCAACGCAATATGTTTGTGTGCATCCCTGTTGATGTAAAATAACATGAAAATGTTAACGGAAAGTTGTCTAGCGTTTTTTCAAAGGTATTAGTACCTTCATTTCAGCAACTTCCATTAAGCCTCTACGGATCAGGTTGTCTACGGAAAAGGCGTTTATCTTAGGCATTTTTGGTGTTACGTCTTCCCATCCCCAGTGGTCATCCAAAAAAACGAGGCGGCCGTTTTTGTGCCAGTAATGATTCAGGATATCCTGTTCGTTTTGCTTCAGGTCTTGCATGTCAAATCCATAAATCTGTGTATGGGTTAAGATTCCTTCCTTGTTTGCCTCCCGCAGCATGCAGCTGGCTCCGGGGCTTTTGCCGTCCCATAAAAGAATAAGCCCGTCGGCATGGCGTGCCATTTCGCGGTTACGGATTTCACCGGCGGTTCGGCCATATTCAACCCAGTCGGCAGGAAATTGTTGTACGGGGATGTTGTTTGCCTTAGCCCATTGCTCACCCATGGTATCAACTCCCCGGCAGCCTCCTGATAACACTTGGTCAATTTCCCACTGGCTGTTGTTGATAACAGTCTGTAATGACACGAAATCTGAAATTTTTCTAGATCCAGCGATTATTACTTTCATGATTCTCCCCGAAAATATTGGTGATTGTCGATCTGGGTCGACAAATATAATTAAAGTAATGGGACCGTTTGCTCATATTCTGCTTGAGTCTTTGGTGAAGCAACTCGAAAACTGGCTCAGTAAGTCGAGATAGTAAAGATTCAGGTTCAAAGAACCAGATTCTTCTTTTATTTATGACTGGGAATAAGAAAGTTCCAGCCGTTAAGTCGGGTTGCTTGTTTTTCTGTATTTGACGCTCTAGTTTTTTAACATTTGAGTGATTTTGAGCAGATGTAGCATAGCTGAAACAATATTTTATTTTTTTCTTACCTTTTCTTCTTTGCTTATGTCAAGTTCGTAGTCGTGTTATCCACGAGTTTCCTTACAGTGCAAAGTCTTTATGAAATCTGAAATGAATTGATTTTGCAGGTGGTACTGGTTTGCTTTGCTATAAAATGTTGCGCCCCAGTGGTTTTTGTTGAGATGATCACATGTTGGTCTCAATTTTTGGCACAAGCAAATTCTTTGTGCGTTCTGTGCGTCTTGTTCGGCGAAAACGCATAAATATCGACTTATTTAGCATGAAAAAGCGGTTTGAAAATTTTTTTTAAAAAAAGTGAAAATTTTATTTTCTTTTGAGCAAGGTTACTGTTAAAACAAACTATGCAAATTGATTGATAGGAGTAATACCTAGTATTAAATCTTTCAATATGAGGTTGTCTGCTTTTTTAGGTAGAACGCTGTTTCTAATGGGGGGACTTCGTGTGAGGTGTTGGAATACCGTTTAGGTATTTTGACAAAAAATAAACATTTTTACCTTTGGAGGGGTATTAATGAGTAACGAGAAGAAAAGGTCAGCAAATGTAACCCGCCGTGATGTCATTAAGACTGGTGCCGCTATGGCTGCCGTATCATCAGTTCCATCGTTTTTTATCCGCGATGCTTGGGCTAAAAATTTTCCAAATGATCCAGGCAATAAACCTTCTGTAAAATTTGGTTTTAATGTTCCACAGACCGGAGCATATGCCGATGAGGGTGCTGATGAGTTACGCGCTTATAAGTTGGCAGTAAAACACATCAATGGTGAAGGTGACGGTGGTATGCTGTCCACTATGAAACCAGTGGCACTGAAAGGTGATGGCGTGCTCGGCAAGAAAGTCGAATACGTAACTGGTGACACCCAGACCAAATCTGATGCTGCCCGTGCATCTGCAAAGCGGATGATCGAGAAAGATGGCATCATCATGTATTCCGGTGGTTCTTCTTCTGGTGTGGCTATTGCTCAACAGTCACTTGCCCAGGAACTTGGTATCATCTTCATGTGTGGACTCACACACTCTAATGACACTACTGGTAAAGATAAACGTCGTTATGGTTTCCGTCATTTCTTTAATGCTTACATGTCTGGTGCGGCTTTAGGTCCGGTTCTGGCAAGTGAGATGGGAAAAGATCGCCGAGCATATCATCTTACCGCTGATTACACTTGGGGTTGGACTCAGGAAGAATCTATCAAGAACACAACTGAAGGTCTTGGTTGGAAAACTGTCAAAGCTGTTCGAACACCTCTTGGAGCTGGTGATTTCTCTCAGTACATCACCCCGGTTCTTAATTCCGGAGCTGATGTTCTTATCCTGAACCATTATGGAAAGGATATGATCAACTCTTTGACTCAGGCTGTTCAATTTGGTCTGCGTGATAAACAGGTTAACGGCAAAGATTTCCAGATTATTGTACCTCTTTTCTCTCGTCTGATGGCGCAGGGTGCTGGTGAGAACATCAAAGGTATTCTCGGAACCACTAACTGGAACTGGGCATTGAAAGATGCAGGTTCTCAGGCTTTCGTAAAGTCTTTTGGTCAGGAATACGGTTTCCCACCTTCACAGGCAGCCCACACATGTTATGTTCAGACTCTTCTTTATGCAAATGCATGCCAGATGGCTGGAACTTTCTATCCGCCTGAGGTAATTAAGCAGCTTGAAGGTTTTAAATTTGACGGAATGGGTAATGGTGCAACTGAATATCGCGCATCTGATCATCAGTGTTTTAAAGATGTTTTGGTTGTGCGTGGTAACATGAAGCCAACAACACAGTTTGATCTGCTTGATATCGTGAAAGAAGTTCCTCGTTCACAGGTTGAGTATGATCCAGCAATTTTTGGTGGAGAGCTCGGACCTTATAAGGGTTAATTTCACCTGTACATAGTAAATACCTGTGCCGACTTCACTTCTACTTGTGAAGTCGGCACTTTACGTATTCCCCAAGTAAATTAGATTTTTTCAGTTATATGGACTCAATATTACTTCAAGTACTTAATGGGCTTGATAAAGGTGGTGCTTATGCCCTTATCGCCCTCGGACTGACTCTGGTGTTCGGCACCCTGGGAGTGGTTAACTTTTCTCACGGTGTAATTTTTATGCTCGGCGCATTTTGTGCAGTTACTTTTAGTAAACTGCTCACTTATTCAGTTCGCGTCAGAGATGAGAGCATCACCTTTTTTGAAGCCTATAAGGAACAGCCTTATCTCGAGATTTGGTTTGGTGACTTTGGCTTAAAATTAATCGATTACGCGGTTCCTCTTTCCATTCTGTTTACTATACCAGTTATGCTAATAATTGGATTTGTAATGGAACGAGGACTTATCCGCCATTTCTATAACCGGACCCATGCTGAACAGATTCTGTTTACTTTTGGGTTGGCTATTGTAATTCAGGAAATCGTCAAAGCAAATTTTGGAGCCAATCCTATTCCGACACCAGCACCTGACGTTGTATCCGGCAGTGCCCATATCGGTGAATGGATAGGTCTTGGTGAATCATTTGTATATCCTTGGTGGAGACTGATTTATCTGGCATTTTCCTGTACTATTATCACTATGGTTTTTTGCTTCCTCAAATTTACCACCTTTGGAATGGTAGTTCGTGCTGGAATCCATGACCGGGAGACTGTTGAACTGCTTGGTATAAACGTTGAACGTCGATTCTCTATTGTTTTTGGGTTGGCATCAGTGGTTGCTGGACTTGCCGGTATGATGTATGCACCGATTCTTCCACCTGATTATCATATGGGGATGGACTTTCTAGTTGTCTCGTTTGTTGTGGTTGTCGTAGGTGGTATGGGATCACTTGAAGGAGCAGTTGCCGCAGGTTTTCTCCTTGGCCTTTTGCAGTCCTTTGCTTCGTTAAATCAGATTAAATCAATATTCCCAGCTATTGACCAGATTATTATCTACCTGATCGCGGTAGTAGTTCTCCTGGTTCGACCACGTGGTTTGTTGGGACAGGAAGGGGTGTTTGAGGAATAATCATGGATAAATCTATTTTTCGTAACGATTGGGTGGTGATGGTTCTTTTTGCTGCTGTCATTTTGGCAATGCCAGTCTGGCTTAAGCCATTTGGTGCTGCCTATCCAGATATTTTACAGAAGTTTGCTATTTTCGGTATTTTTGCCATTGGCTTTAATCTGCTTTTCGGACTTACCGGTTATTTATCTTTTGGCCATGCAGCTTTTCTCGGTGTCGGTTCCTATACAGCTGTCTGGTCATTGAAATTATTGACGATAAATGTGCTCCCTGCACTCATCTTGTCGACTTTGCTGGCAGGAATTTTTACTGCGATTATTGGCTTTGTGAGTCTGCGTCGCTCCGGCATTTATTTTTCCATCCTGACACTTGCTTTTGCTCAAATGTCATATAATCTTGCTTATTCGGTTCTCACTCCGATAACAAACGGTGAAACCGGGTTGCAGTTGGCCAAGGGTGATCCACGCTTAATTGACAGGATCTTTTTTTCTGCAGGTGAAGGATTACCTTCAACTAATTTTTTTGGAATCAGTCTTTCCGGTTATTCCGGGTTTTATTTTTGCGCGGCAGTCTTAATTATTGCATTTTTTATTTCACTTAAAATTTTTCGTTCACCTTTTGGCTTAAAACTTAGAGCCATTAAATCAAATCAGACCAGAATGCAGTATACCGGGTATAATAATCGTCCTTATCTTTTGACTATTTTTATTATAAGTGGAATGTATGCAGGATTAGCCGGGGGGTTAATGGCTGCCACTGATCCACTTGCAGGTGCAGAAAGAATGCAATGGACTGCCTCTGGTGAAGTTGTCTTGATGACCATTCTTGGTGGTGCTGGCACATTAATTGGCCCCATGCTTGGTGTTGGAATTATCAAGTATTACGAGAATATATTTTCAGCAATGAATGAGCAAGCGCTCCATGAGTTATGGTCATTTCTGCCTGATGGCATAGAGAATTTAGTGGTAATTATTGGCAAACCTTTTGTCGGAGAAGGATGGCATTTAACTTTAGGATTATTGTTTATGCTTGTTGTAGCTTTTTTGCCTGGTGGAATTGTTGAAGGTCTTGAACGGCTTAAAAAACTGATTAGCGGTTTTTTAAACAAAAGTAAAGCCGTACCTGCTCAATCTGCAGGGCAGGAGGATTAAGCTATGAGTAAGCCAGTTTTAAAAGTTGAAAATGTTAATAAAACCTTTGGTGGCCTGCATGCTCTCAGTAATCTTAATTTTGAGGTTGAAGAGGGAACAGTCCATGCGGTGATTGGCCCTAATGGTGCTGGTAAATCGACCATGCTCAACGTTTGTATTGGTCAGCTTATTCCTGACAGCGGATCTGTCACTTTTAATGGTCAGAATATTACAGGGATGAAGCCGTATGAGATTAATCAGGCAGGAATTGCCCGGGTTTTTCAGACACCTGCTATTTTCAGTGATCTCACTGTTCTGGAAAATGTAATTATACCTGCTTTAGCCTTCCGTGATGGTAAGTTTAAGGTTCGTGCTTTCAGAAGCTTACGTAATGATTCTGAAATTCAGGATTCAGCTATCGCTGCACTTGAGCAGATGGATCTTGCTGATTCCCTTAAGGAAAATGCCGGAAGTATGTCGCGAGGAAATAAACGTCGTCTCGAGCTTGCAATGTGTCTCGTGCAGAAACCACGTGTGCTTCTTTTGGATGAGCCGACAGCCGGTATGGCTAGGCTAGATACCAATAGAACCATTGAAGTACTTAATATGATAAAAGAAAGCGGAATGACAAAAGTCATTATAGAGCATGATATGCATGTAGTGTTCAGTGTAGCTGATCGTATTTCCGTATTGGCACAGGGGACAATTATTGCCGAAGGTACTCCTGATGAAATACGTGCCAATCCGAAGGTTCAGGAAGCATACTTAGGAGGTGCCCATTTATGAGTTTAATACAAAAAGTGCCGGTCGTGCCAGTTGTACAAAGCACAGGTTCAGCACCAGCTTTTCTTTCATGTTGGAATCTCCATTCTTATTATGGTGAGAGTTATATTGTTCAAGGGGTTAATTTTGAAATTCGTGAAGGCGAAATTGTTGCTCTGTTAGGTAGAAATGGAGCTGGAAAAACAACAACTTTACGAACAATAGCCCGTACCTCAGCACCACAGTTACATTCAGGAGAAATATGGCTGGACCATCAGCCTCTTCATGAGATGAGTGCCCATAAGGCCTCCCGTTGTGGTGTTGGCTTAGTACCTGAAGATCGTTGTATTATCAAAGGACTCACAGTTGAAGAGAATATCCAGTTAGCTCAGATAGCTGAGCCAGTTGGTTGGTCAGCTGAACGTATTTATGAACATTTTCCCCGTCTTGGTGAGCGTCGTCTTCAGGAAGGCACCACTCTTTCCGGTGGAGAACAACAGATGCTGGCTATTGGCCGTGCTCTAGCCCGGGACATCAAACTTTTACTTCTTGATGAGCCTTTTGAAGGACTGGCACCTGTGATTGTACATGAAATCGAGAAAATTCTTGATAATATCAAAGAGCTTGGCATTACAACAATTATCGTTGAGCAAAATGTTATTGCTGCTTTAAGGCTCGCTGATCGCGCAATTATCCTTGATATGGGACAGGTTGTCTTTGATGGACTTGCTCAGGATGTATTGGATGATAAAGATTTACGAAAACAATATCTTGCAATTTGACCTAAATTATTTTTGGTAATCTAAAGGGTTGGAAATTTATTTTCCAACCCTTTTTTTATTGGATTCATAGTTATTCTCTAACCATCATTCCATCATTCCATCATTCCATCATTCCATCATTCCATCATTCCATCATTCCATCATTCCATCATTCCATCATTCCATCATTCCATCATT
>PJEL010000091.1_pt1 | contig 98664 bp, 64 predicted proteins | sample 1853271 | NCBI WGS metagenome assembly PJEL01 (sample SAMN08108733, study PRJNA415343) | Invertebrate metagenome, whole genome shotgun sequencing project. | host: Globobulimina | place: Sweden: Gullmar Fjord | collected 2015-08
GGCGGTGACGACAACCTCGATGGCGACGGTGACGGGATCCCGGACTTCTGCGATGTCTGCCTGCTGGGAGACGACAACGTCGACACCGATTCCGACGGCACTGCCGATGCCTGCGACCTGTGCCCTGGGTTCGATGATCGCTACGACAGCGACTTCGACACAATCCCCGACGACTGCGATGTCTGCGTGGGCGGGGACGACACAGTCGATTCCGATTCCGACGGCTTCCCCGATGACTGCGACGTCTGCGCCGGCTTCCCCGACGACGGTCCCGATACCGATCTCGACGGGATCCCAGATGACTGTGACGAGTGCCCGGGCGGCGACGACACCTACGACAGCGACTTCGACGGTATGCCGGACGCCTGCGATGTCTGCCCCGGTGGAGACGATTTCCTCGACGCGGATTTCGACGGCGTTCCCGATGCCTGCGACCTCTGCCCTCTCGGAGACGACAACTTCGATGCCGATGGGGATGGGGTAGCGGATTTCTGTGACATTTGTCCAGGTGGGAACGACCTAATCGACAGCGATTTCGACAGCCTCCCAGACGCCTGCGACAACTGCGAACTCGTTCCAAACCTGTCGCAGCTCGACGCCGACCTCGATGGCACTGGCGACGCCTGCGATCCTTGCATCAACGAACCCTTTGAGACCGATTTGGATGGCGATGGCTCGTGGAGCTGCGACGACTGCGACGACGCGGATCCAACCCGCGACGGACTCGATCGAGATGGCGACGGCATGAGCACCTGTGACGGCGACTGCAACGACCTGGACGTCGCGGTGCTGCCGGGTCAGCCGGAGATCGCCAATGGGATTGACGACGACTGCAACGGTGTCGTGGACGAGGGCACCGTCTGGTACGACGACGACGGCGACGGCTATGCGGACGATGGAGGGGACTGCAACGACGGCGATCCCAATGTATTCCCCGGTAGTGTCGAGATCTGCGACAACATCGACAACGACTGCGACGGCATCATCGACGAAGAGACCGAGTGCTTCGACGATGACGGCGACGGCTACTGCGAGAATGTGATCTGCTCCGACAGCAGCATTCCCGGGGACTGCAACGATGGCGCAATCGACGTGAATCCCGCCGAACCAGAGGTGCTTGGCAATGGCATCGACGATGACTGTGACGGCCAAGTCGACGACGGCGTCTTCGACGAGGACGGCGACGGCTTCACCCTCGATGGTGGTGACTGCGATCCCGCCGAAGCGGACACCTATCCCGGCGCACCCGAGCTTCCGGATGGCATCGATAACGACTGCGACGGCGTCATCGACGAGGGCACCGAACTCTACGATGACGATGGCGATGGATACACCGAGGACGACGGCGACTGCAATGACGACGACGTGGACGTCAATCCGGGAGCGCCAGATGTGCTGAACGGCGTAGATGACGACTGCGACGAGGAGGTCGACGAGGACTCGGACTACACCGACGACGATGGCGACGGCTTCACCGAGATGGACGGCGACTGCGACGACGATAGTGACGAGGTCTTCCCTGGCCAGGCCGAGGAACAGAACGGCATCGACGACGACTGTGATGGGTCCGCCGACGAGGATTTCATCGACATGGATGGCGACGGCTTCACGCTAGAGGCTGGAGATTGCGACGACACGACCGGATGGGCCAGCCCCGATCAGGTCGAGGTCTGTGACGGGATCGACAACAACTGTGACGGATCAGTCGACGAGGGATGCGTTGACACCGGTGTGGTGAAGAACCCATCGGGCGGCTGCGGATGCGCAATCGGTACAGGCGGATCCAGGGGCGCTCCGATCCTATTGATGTTGGTCCTAGTCACTCTCCTGGGGCGTCGACGACGGAATGCTGGCGCGCCTTGACATCTTTCTGGTATAATTCGCGAATCTTAAACAGGGATGCAAGATGATTCGGACACTGACGATCTTTGGCTTGCTTTGCGGCACGTTGGCAGTAACTGCCTGCAACAACGAGACGAACCTGACGGCCACGGATGCCGAGCTCGAAGTGAGTCCGCACCTGACGGACCTCGGAACTCTGGCCGTTGGCTCCGATGTGGCGTTCGATATTCAGATCGACCACACCAAGGGCGGGTCCATCGAGATCACGAATATCGTCGTCCAGAACGTCGAGGGGGAGTTCTTCTCCTACGACGGTGAGACCCGGGTGACCCTGGAGAGAGACGGCACACTGGAACTCGCGATGACCTACTCGCCAACAGACGAGGGGTATCATCGCGGAACCGTCACCATCACGCACAAGGGCTTGGACAGCCCCGTGACTGTGGACGTTCGCGCCCACGCCATCCTCCCCGAAGCGACCCTGTGGCCGCTCGGGTTGGACTTCGGGCCGGTCGAAGTCGGCGACTTCAACACCAAATCCCTGACGTTGAAGAACCAGTCCGACCTCGAGCTCGTGATCACCGAGGCCAACTTCTCGAACACCGTGTTCAACTTGGGCATGGCCGTGCCGCTCACCGTGACCGGCAACAACGAGTTGGTCATCCCCGTCGAGTTCCACCCGGAGAATGCCAACCCGGCGCAGGGTTCCCTGACCCTCCGTGCCGGAGATGTGGCCCTTCCCCAGGTCGCGTTGCGCGGCAACGACTGCGAAAACGGCAGCCCCGCGGCCTATGACCAGGACGGCGACGGCTACACGACCTGTGGCGGTGACTGCGACGACGACGACCTCGATATTCGTCCGGGCGGTGTCGAAGTGGCCGATGGTGCCGACCAGGACTGTGATGGCGACATCGACGAGGGAACAGAAGTCTACGACGACGACGGTGACTGCTATTGCGAGGTTGGCCCGTGTGTTGGCAGCATCAGCCTGGCCTGCGTGACCATCGATCCCGATGACTGCAACGACGGCGCTGTCGATGTGAACCCGGGCATGGCTCCCGAGGTCGATCTCTCGAACGGCATCGACGACGACTGCGATGGCATCGTCGATCAGGGCACCACCGACACCGACTTCGATGGCTACAGCCCCGATGGTGGCGACTGCGACGACAACGACCCGAATGTCTTCCCAGGTGCCCCCGAACTCCCGGACTTTGCCGACAACGACTGTGACGGTTTCACCGACGAGGGCACCGTTCTCTTCGATGACGATGGCGATGGCTACTGCGAAGATGCGAGCCAGTGCTCGGACGGCAGCCTCACCGGCGACTGCGACGACGACCTCACCGATGCCAACAACGATCTCATCCCCGATGGCCGCCCCACCAACCCGGGCGCCGCCGAGCTGCCGGACTGGCGCGACAACGACTGCGACGGCACCGTGGACGAAGGAACGGACAACTACGACGACGACGGCGACGGCTACACCGAGACGGGCGGCGACTGTGACGACAACGACCCCGCCGACAGTCCCGCGATGGGCAACATCTGCTAGCCTCTGGCCTCTGTGGCCAAGACCCCGGCTTCGGCCGGGGTTTTTTGTTGGTGTCCGTTCTTCGGCAGCATCAAGAATCGGAGTCGCCGCCTTTGCCTTTCGGTTTGGCGCGACTTCCGATCCGCACTCGCCCCTCCGACGGGCCGCCGCCAAATAGATCGTCGAGGCTCCCCCCGCCGCCGCCGCCCGGAGAGCGGTCCACTGGGGGCTTCGCTGGGGGCTTCGCCACGGGCTTCGGCTTGGGAGGTGGGGGGCTCGGGGTGGGCGCTGGAGCAGCGGCTTCCGGGGCAGGCCTGGCCATCTTTTTCGGCTTTGGCCTGGGTTCATCCGCGATATCGGTGTTCGAATCTCCAGTGACGCCTTGGTTGTGCAGCGTCTCGGCTACTCGGAGCTCACCTAGTAGCGCCAGCACGGAATCGATGCCGCGCAGGGGTGGTTTGTGCGGCTCCTCAATGGCGCGATCCGCCTGTTTCTTGGTGCGGATCTCTTCGGCGCTTCTGGCTGGGGGGGCGACGCCGTGGACCTGCTCCTGCACCCCACGCTCGGGTGAGGCCTTCATCCGACCTCGGGGTCGCCTTCGGAGCGGCGGATCGGGGAGGCGGGGAGGCCGTCGGTTCACCTCGGTTGTCTCTGGCGCTGTCTGCGGGGCCGCGGGTTTGGGTGGCTTGCGAGGCGTCGGACTCGAGATCGCTCGCGGATCGCGCGTGTGTACGGGCTGTGCCTGCGCTCGAGCCTTCGGTTGGGGGGCAGGAGGTTGGCTGCTAGAGGGCTGCTGCTTGGGCTTTGCACTCTCGACTCGGGGGAGGCGGTCGGACGGATAGAGCTCGTGCGTGGACTGGGCGATGCGTTTTGTCGATGGTGGCGGAATGAACGGATCGTCGTCCTCGATCTTCTTCCAGAATCGACGGGAGTTCCCAGCGGGCCGCCTGTCTGTTCTAAGCCAGAGGCGATTCGTGGTCACCCAACCCGCAACACGACGCTCGGCGATACGCTTCGGCGGCCCGTCGGGCGGGTCATCGGGTGGCAGCAGATCCGAGGCACGGAGGTCGGAAGGGTCGTTGGTTTGCGGCATGGCTTGCGGGGGTGTGCTGGCAATTGTAGGGGAGGGCTCACTGGAGGCGCAAATGAACGCGTTGGAGATGCTGGAGGCCCGCGGGTTCGTCCAGCAGTGTACGAATCTCGATGAGGTGAGAACCGCCCTGAACGAGGGTCAGGTGACCTATTACATCGGGTTCGATCCCACCGCCTCGTCCTTGCATGTTGGGTCGCTGCTCCAGATCATGATCATGGCCTGGCTGCAGCGCTACGGCCATCGCACTATTGCGATAGTCGGCGGTGGCACGACCCTGGTGGGTGATCCCACTGGCCGTACCGAGCTGCGCAAGATGCTCACCATGCAGCAGATCGACGCCAACGCGGCCAAGATCAAAGGTCAGCTCGAGCACTTCCTCGTTCTCGACGGCGAGAAGGGCATCATGCTGAACAACGCCGAGTGGCTCACCAAGCTGAACTACCTGGAGTTCCTACGCGACATCGGCAGGCACTTTTCTGTGAATCGCATGATCGCCGCTGAGGGCTACAAACAGCGCCTTGCGCGCGGGCTCTCGTTCATCGAGTTCAACTACCAGATCCTCCAGGCCTACGACTTCCTCGAGCTGTACCGTCGCTATGGCTGCACGCTCCAGATCGGCGGCGACGACCAGTGGGGCAACATCATCGCCGGCTCGAGTTTGATCCGCCGCTGTGACCAGGGCGAGGCCAACGGCCTGACGACTCCGCTGATCACGACCGCCAGTGGCGCCAAGATGGGCAAGACGGCCAAGGGTGCAGTCTGGCTCGATCCAGAGCGCTGCTCGCCCTTCGACTTCTACCAGTACTGGCTGAATGTCGACGACCGCGACGTGGTGCGTTTCCTGAAGCTCTACACTTTCATGGATCTCGACGAGATCGCCGAGCTCGGCAAGCTCGAGGGCGCCGACATCCGCCGTGCGAAGCGGGTTCTCGCCAGCGAGATCACGCGCACGCTGCACGGCGATGAGGCCCTTCGCGCCGCACAGGCCGCTTCGGAGAACATGACCAAGGGCGTGGCCGGCGCGGATATGAAGTCCCACGTGATCACCGACGACTCGAAGCTCGTCAACCTCCTGGCGGAGTCCGGCATGGAGAAGTCCCGCGGCGCCGCCCGACGGCTCGTGCAGGGCGGAGGTGTTCGGGTCAATGGGGACAAGGTGACCGATGTGGACTACGAACTGAGCGCCGCGGACCTCGGAGATGACGGCGCAGTTGTGCGCCTCGGCAAGAAGCGGGCGATCCGCTTCACTAGCTGAGGCGCTCGAGCTCCAACGTTGCCAGCTAGATCAGCTCAGGCTGCTGAGCTTCTTCTGGAGCCCTTTGCGCTCGTCCTTCAAGTTCGCCTTCTTGGCGTACTCGATGGCCTGGGTGAGGCTCTCCTTGGCGGCGTCGATGTTGCCATCGGCTTGCTCGATCGTCGCGAGATTCTCCAGTGCGGAACACAGCTTTCGCCAGTCTTTGGCACCCTCTGCATAGGGGATGCACTTGCGGAGTGAAGCTTTGGCGGTCTCTCGGTCACCGGTCTGCAGCTCGGCCAGGCCCTTGAAGTAGTAGAGCTCTTTGACGACGGGATGCTGGCCCAGTCCGTCCGCACCTTGCTCGGCCTGACGGAAGAACGAGAGCGCCTCGGTGGGCTGCTTGGTGACGAAGTGGAAGAAGCCGAGGTTGTACAAGTCGATCGGCATCGCGTGAGTGAGCTTCAGCTGCTGGCTGAGCTGGAGAACACGCTGTGCGAGGGGTAGAGCGCGGTCGAAGTTCTTCAGCGCGCCCTCGGCCTGGGCGAGGAGCTCGCAGGCGGTCCGCTCGCGGGCGGGATTGCGAAGCTGCTGGGCGATTACCAACACCCGACCGAGTACGTCGCGGGCGGGGGTCGTTTGGCCCGACGCGAGGAGTGACTCGCCGAAGGAGAGCCCAGCGTCCAGCGCGAGCTGCCCGAGTCCGGCCTGACCGGCGATCTCGTTGGCCTTCTTGAAGTGGTCGGAGGCCTCTTTCAGCTGTCCGGAGCGGCGCGCGACGAGGCCGCGGATGTGCTCCGAGCTAGCCATGATGCCGGGAGCGATGGTGAACTCGCCATCCTTCTCGCCCTCGACCTTGCCCTTGTCGATGGCGGCATTGGTGTGTTCGATGGCGGCGTTTGGATTGCCATCCTGGAGTTCGACCATGGCCAGGTGGTTCTCGATCTCGGCGACCTTGACCGTGTTGTCCAGGGCGTCGTAGAGCTTCGAGGCATCTCGGGCGCGGTCGCGGGCTCGATAGAGGTCGTTGCGACGCGCATCGAGCCGTGAGCCCAGGTAGAGCAGCCAGGCCAGCATGTCGCGGTCTTCGCGCTCGGTCGCCCACTCGGTGACATCGGAGTGGATCTTCTCGGCGGCCTGCACGTTATTGGCGGAGACGAGCCGCTCGAGCAGGTTCATGTAGACCGTGCGCCGCATCGTGTCGGGCCACTTGATCTCGTCGAAGTAGGTCGAGAAGTCGTAGGCGAGACCCCAGACATCGGGGCCGTCGTTCGAGAGTGCCAGAGCGCGGACCATCTTTGCGCGCTCCGGTGCGCCGTGCTCTGCATAGACGCGCGCGGTCTTGACGATGAAGCCGTAGCCTCGGGGAACCAGGAAGCGCTCCATGAACATGCCGACCCGCCGGGCGACCTCGTTGGACTCTTCGTCGGCGTTCTGCTCGAGCACACCTTCACGCCAGCAGCCGCGCTTGAAGCGGTAGATCCAGGTACCGAGCTCTTTGCTGAACTGCACTTCTTCGAAGAGATCGCCCATCGCGTCGAACAGGTCGTCGATGGACTCGCGGTCGAAGCCGCCCATGTCGGCGACCAGGTTGGAGGGGAAGGCCTGGCCGAGGAGCGCTGCCAAGAAAGCGACGCGGGCGCGATCGTCGGGACCGGCGTGCTTGCGTTCGCCGTCTTCGGGAGGGGAGTCGGGGACCTCCAGCTCGTCCTCGTCGACATCGAAGGGAACGAGCGAACCGAAGGACACGTCTGCGAGATCTTCGCCGAGGCGTCCCTGCTCTTCGAGGATCTCCACCAGCTCGGCGATGAAGCCTGGGCGTCCACCGCTGATCTCGGCGACCCGCGCGGCGTTCGCTTCGATGCCCTTGGAAGTGAGGAACTTCTGCGTTTCGGTCGTGCCCCAGGGCGCGATCTCATAGGACTCGGCGCCACCGCGCTCGTAGTAATCGAGGAGCGGCATCGGGTGAAGTGACTCGGTGACCTCGCTTTCCGGCTCGTCGAAGAGGATGACCATCAGCGTGGCGCCGGACTCTTTTGTCTCGAGGTGCAGGGCCTCGACAAAAAGGGCGAGCGCCATCGAGTTCACGGAGTAGGCGTTCTGGAGCTCGAGCACGAGCGGGATCTTGCGCCCGATCGCCGCGACGATCTCGACCAGGCCAATGAGGGGGTTGTCCTGCGGCATCCGCAGCTTGACTTCGCCCTTTTCGCGGTCTGTCTTTGCCTCTTTCAGGGACGCGATGAACTGCTGATACCAGTTCTGCACGCGCTTCGGTTGTGCCGGCAGCTGCGCGTTGAGCACCATCTCGACCTTGCCGCGGCGAAGAATATCGGCGCCGAGAGTAGCGACGAGGGATCCGTACATTCGCACCAACCACTGCAGGCCGTTCTCCTGATCGAGACAGTTGACTCGCCAGATGATTGCGTCGTCGTTTCCGGTCTGGACCTTGCGCAGGAACTCCGACGAAAGAGCGCGGCGGCCGCCGCCAAATGCGGACTGGAGGCGAAGGAAACGAGGGGTGCCGGCCGTCGCCTGGATCCAGGCGTCATTGAGGACTGCGATGTCCTTTTCGCGGGCTACAAAAACGGGGGTGTCCTTGGACAAGAGAGCTCCGAGCGTCAAGTTTGACGAAAAGCAGATAGCACTCCGCTTTGTACGGAGTCTGCGACCTCGGTATATATGAGTCGAGGTGCGGTAGCGCAATGGCTTGTCCGCGCCTGTTGGAGACTGTATGCGCTTCGCGTTGATCGCCATGGTTCTTGTCGGCTGCAAAAACGCCGATCTCAAGGGCCACTACTGGAACATTAGCATTCAAGGTGACGAGGATGACTGCACCGGCGGGAGCGCTAAATACGGTGACAAGCTGGACTATCGGGTCGTCTTCGACGGCAATGACATCACCCTGGCCGTGGCCAAGGATGAGTTCGCGACCGGGGGCGTCAACGGCTGCAGCATCTCCTACGACTCCGTCATATGGGAGGATGAGCGCGCCGGTTTTGGGCTTCGTTGGCAGATTCATGGCTCGGCGACCGTCAATGTCGGCGGTGGAAAGAGCTGCCAGCCTGGGAACGGCACCGACTGGGATGGCGTCGAGACCTTCGAGGTCATCAGCAGTGAGGATCCTGACATCTCGCCGGGATGTGAGTACAGCCTCAACCTGTCTGGTAAGTATGTCGAAGAGGTGAAGTGAGCGCGGTTCCCAAGTCCACGCCGACGTCGTCGGTGACTCCGGCAGAGGCCGTCGATCGCCTTCGCGGCTCGATCTGTGAGGTCATACGCGGCAAGGCCGACGTGGTGGATCTGGCGCTCACCGCGGTCCTGGCTGGGGGCCATCTCCTGCTGCAGGACGTGCCCGGTGTCGGCAAGACCACCATGGCCGCCGCACTCGCCGCTTCGGTGGGCGGGACATTCTCACGGATCCAGTTCACATCGGATCTGCTTCCCGGTGACATCACCGGTGTGAGCGTTCTCGACCGCGACAGCGGCGCTTTCGAGTGGAGAGCCGGTCCGCTCTTCGCCAACGTGGTGCTCGCCGACGAGATCAACCGGACCACTCCGCGCACCCAGTCGGCGCTCTTTGAGGCGATGTCCGAGGGGCAGGTGACCTGTGATGGGAAGACCCGGAAGCTTCCTCGACCCTTCCTCGTGGTGGCAACCCAGAACCCCTTCGACTTCCACGGGACGTTCCACCTCCCGGACTCGCAGCTCGACCGGTTCTTGATGCGTCTGCACGTGGGCTATCCCGACCGCGAGGCCGAGCGTGAGGTCCTTCGCGCCGGCAGTCTGGCCCGAAAGGTCGCCGAGCCGGTGCTCACGCTGGACGAGGTGGCGTCCCTGATGCAGGCTGCTTCGACCGCCGTAGTGCCGGGCGAAGTTGAGGAATATCTGCTGGATCTCGTTCAGTGCACCAGGACGGACGCCCGCCTCCTCCGCGGCGTCTCGACCCGAGGTGCCCAGGCCCTGCACTCGGCGATCAAGGCCTATGCCCTGGTGAATGGGCGCGACTTCGTCATCCCAGAGGATGTTCGGGATCTTGCCTGTCCGGTTCTCGCGCACCGAGTCCTTCCCCGCACCGGCGGCGCATCCGGTGGAGACGGCGGGGCGGTTGCGATCCGCGGCATCCTCGACGAGCTCCCAGCGCCCCAGTGAAGGTTCCGGCGATCCGGCCCACTCGTGAAGGCATCGCGCTGTGCGGGCTGACGCTCGCAATCTCCGCAGTGGCGGTCGCATCAGGGAACAACCTGCTGTACATGATCGTCGCGGTCCTCTGGTCCCTGGGAGGTCTCTCGGTGGCAGCGGGACAGTGGAACCTGCGCGGCCTCTCCGCCGTACGACTTCTCCCTGCCGAGCTCTTCGCGGGGATCGAGGCAAATGGGCGGATCCAGATCCGGAATCGTCGTCGCTGGATGCCCTCGATGGATCTGGAGGTGCGAGATCTCGACACGACTGCGCACGGACGCTGCGGAATCGTGGAACCGGGATGCCTCGTGGCGCTTCGGGTGGGATGGCGCTTTGATCGCCGAGGACAGGTCATTTTGCGCGGCCTGAGGGTCGAGTCGACCTTTCCCTTTGGGCTCACCAAACACCAGGTCGAGCTGCCTGTGCGTGCCGATCTTCTTGTCTTTGCACGGCCGGGTCCGGCGTCCGTTCGTCAGCATCCAGGGGAGCGAGAGGGCGGTGTAGAGGCGACGCAAGGGCGAGGGATCAGTGGGGACTTCCTCGGTTTGCGGCCCTATCGCCCCGGGGACCGCCCGGGCTCTATCCACTGGCGAACGACCGCCCGGGTCGGAGAAGTGGTGGTCGTGGAGCGGGCCGGTGATGTAGAGACCTACGTCGAGGTCGTCGTCGACCAGCGTCGGGGTCTCGCCTGGGAGCGCGAGCTGTCGCGGGCGACCGGAGAGGTGATCCGCGCCTTTGGGAAGGGCTGCCGCGTGGGAATGCTGCTTCGCGGGGTGGAGGGCGGAGACGAGCGCCTGCGTCCGAACACCGGAGGCGTGTGGCGGCGCGAACTCCTCGAGATCCTCGCCCGCCAACCAGAGCTGCCAGCGTGATCGGGATCCGCCAGCTTGGTCTCACCTCTGCCGTCGTCGCCGGGATTGTCGCCCTGTCTCTGCTCGGGGAGCCGGTTTCGAAGGTCGCTGCAGTCGCGGCGCTGCTTTGCATCGCTGCCCCGCTCATCCGCGGTGGCCTGCAGCGTGTGCCGTGGCCGTTGATCACCGGCCCAGTGATGATCGGCATTGCCTTTTGGCTCTGGGCCGGGGCGAATCGCCAACAGGCCCTCGGATTTGCGTTGATATACCTTCAGGTCCACCGCGTCTTGGCCCGTCGCGTCGCGGCAGATGACCGGGTGAGCGTGCTGCTCTCGGGCCTGATGATCGTCGCGTGCGCCAGCAACACCGAAGACCCGATCTTCTTGCTCGTGGTGGTCTGCTGGGCACTGGCGCTGCCCGTTGCCCTGCTGCCGCACCTCACCATCCGCGCTCGCGGTCTGGGCCGAACCGCCATAGCAATGTCCGCGGGGACCTTCCTGTTTGCGGCAGCGCTCTTTGTGGTGCTTCCCCGGGTCTCCAGCGTGACAGAAGGTCTCGAAGACGGGGCATCACGGACCGGATTCACGGACGTCGTCGAGCTTGGGGTATTCGACGAGCTCTTCAATGATGACGGGGAGGTGTTTCGGGTCACCATGAATCCACCCGCGGTCGGGCCGGTCTACTTCCGAGGCGTCGCCCTCGACCTCTTCGACGGCAGAAACTGGTCGAGATCCGTCCCGCCGTCTGGGACCGACTTTCAGTCCGAGGATTCCTTTCCCGCCGACGCGCACCGAATGGTCATTACCCTCCAGAATCACTCCGATGGTGTGCTCTTCACCGCCGGGGAGCTGTTGTATATCGAGGCAGAAGGCCGCGGACTTCGTCGGGATCCGCAGGGTGCGTGGTTCGTCGATGGTCCACCGGGAACCGTTCAGTACACCATTGTCGGACAGGGCCCGCTCGGCCTCGGTGGGCCGCCAGTCGGAGGATCGGAGGCGCCAGCGTTTCCTCTTACCGCGATACCAGAGGACCTCGATCCTCGGATCCGGGACCTGGCCGAAGAGATCGTCGGTGATGAAACGGACGTCATCGCCCAGACGACGCTGATCGGCGATCGGCTCCGATCCGACTACACATACACCAGAGTTCCCCTGGATCAAGGGGAAGAAAGACCGCTCTCCGTATTCCTCTTCGAGCGCCAGACCGGGCACTGCGAGTACTTTGCCGCATCGCAGGCCATCCTGCTCCGCACCCTCGGTGTGCCGACGCGCCTGGTGAACGGCTTTGCGGGTGGAGAGCTGGATCCCGCCACTGGTGAGCTTGTATTCCGTGGTTACAACGCCCATTCTTGGGTTGAATACTACGTCGAGGGCCAGGGTTGGTTGATGGCCGACGCCACTCCAGGCCCCGAGGCGGTGGTTTCGCCCCCTGCAGCCCCCAGTTTCGCCGACGCCATCACCGCGTTCTGGGACACAAGCATCCTCGGCTGGGATAGAGATGCCCAGCTTGGAGCCGTGATCTCGGCCGGTCGTCGCGTAGAGCGCGCCCTGCCGGTGGTGGCCGATCGCGCCGATCGCGTTCCGTTCCTCGGCCTGGGTCTGCTCGTCGGCCTCTCGGCGCTCGTCGGTGGCGCGATTCAGTTCGTCATGGACCGCTGGATCAATAGTCTGGCGGGGGACACTGTGGTTCGCCCACGAGGACCGGTCGCCAACCAGCACAATCGGGCACGGCGCCACCTGGAGAGTCAGGGCTGGCGCATCCCCGTCTGCCTTCCGCCTCTCGAAGCTGCGCGCTGGGTGCAGGCCCGCACAACCGAGGACGCGACGGCCCTCGAGGAGCTTGCTTGGCTGCACTACTACGTCCGTTACGGCAAGAAGAACGCCGACTCTTCCGGTGCAATGGCGCGCTCCCTCGCCGAACGGGTAATGGAGCTGGGGCCACCATGTTGACTGCTCTACTCGCGCTGTTCCTGCTCGCCTGTTTCGGCGGAGAGTCGTACGTGGTCGAAGGCATTGTGGTCGAGGTGCATCAACCGGACAGCGTCGTGATCGACCACCGAGATATCCCGGGCTTCATGGGTGCAATGACGATGCCCTTCGACGTATCCGACCCGTCGCTGCTGGAGGGGCTCGAGCCCGGTCATCGCGTCGTTGCCCGACTGGAAATCGGCGAGAAACTCGGCGGCGAGCTCACCCGGCTCCGCATCACAGGCAAGGGGCCGGCGCCGGAGATCATCGACGATGGGCCGCTTCCGCTGCGGGCCGGTCAGTTGTTCCCGGAACTCGCGATCCCCACCGAAGACGGTGCGGTCGTGGTCATCGGCCCCGCGCAGACCCAGCGTCTGGTCGTCACCTTCCTGTATACGCGCTGCCCGATTCCAGAGGCCTGCCCTGCGATAGTCGCGCGAATGCAGGCGCTCCAGGAGGTGATGCCTGCCGACAGCCGCATCATCGCGATCACGCTCGATCCGGAGCACGACACGCTGGAGCTGCTGAAGTCCTACGCGTCTGAGGTCTCGGCAGATCCAACCAAGTGGCACTTCGGAAGGGTCGAGCGGGAGCCGCTGGCAGACCTTGCGCTACTCGCTGGTTTGCCCGTCGCACGGGAGGGCGGGCAGATCCTTCACGGCCTGCGCACGCTGGTCATAGACGCGGGGGGGAAGCTCATCGAGCGGTACGATGACAACAGCTGGCCACTGGATCGTGTGGTGCTTCAATTGGCGAATGGAACGCCACTTGCGCCGCCAGGGGTCTCGGGTACCCTCACTCCGAAGGAGTGATTTGCCCGGAGGAACGGCGCTGAGGGAATTCCCAGCACCGCTCCTCCATGGCATCCATCGACCTGCTAATCAGGGGCACGGACATGCAAGCCGACGAACGCACAGGGGCTTTGCAGGCACTGTGCCAACGACTTGGATCACGTTGAAAACTGGAGAATGGTTCAGGTGCGGCCATCGGGCGCGAGTGCGGGCACGCGGATCGCGACATCCACGCCACGGGTGTCTCGTTTTGGCGGATCTCCCGTGGGGAGAATGTCGCGATTCGTCGCCGAGCAGCATCGGTGGAACCGCAGCGCCAACCCGTGGTCCAATGGAATGTGTAGGGAGGTCTGTGTTTGTTCGCAGCACGAGTCATCGGTGGCATCGCTTTCATAGGCGCCGCAGTCGCGGGGTCCGTGTGGGCGTGGGGCGACGCTGACGCCGCGGCCTACCGCTATGGAGAGCTTCCCGTGGCCTGGCGCTTCGACTACCCGGTGGGCGCTCCCGATGCCGAGGGTTTCTACAACGCTCAGGGCTTCGGTGAGAATTTCCATCTCGGCGAGGACTGGAACATCGAGGGAACGGCGAAGAACGATCTCGGTCTCCCGGTGTACTCGGTCGCCGACGGGGTGGTGAGCCTGTCGGAGGACAAGAAGGGCGGGTGGGGCAACATCGTGCGTGTGGTCCACCACATCCGCGAGAACGGGAAGTCTGTCTGGGTGGAGAGCTTCTATGCCCACCTCGACGAGATCCAGGTCAAGGACGGCGATCGCGTTCGTCGCGGAACCCCCATAGGCACGATTGGAGACGCCCACGGCGCCTATCTGCCGCATCTCCACTTCGAGATGCGAGCCATGCCCGATATGCCACTAGGCCCTGGGTACAGCACGGTCAGCGACGGCTATCTCGACCCGAGCGCCTTCATTGATGCACACCGCTGACACATAGCGAGCGTCAGAGCGCCATCAACGAGCTAGTTTAGCGGCCATGAAGCCGGCAAACCTGCTCCAGCTCGTGCACCTGACTGACGGAACCGTCGATCTTCGTCACGATCTCGTGCATCGGGCCGGCCAGACGATGGCGCTGACGACCAAGGAATCCGAGCTCCTCGGTTTCCTCGCGTCCCGGCCCGAGATGTCCATCGACCGGGACACGCTGCACCGCGAGGTCTGGGACTACAGCGACACCGTCGTGAGCCGAGCCGTTGACACGACGGTGCGACGATTGCGAATGAAGATTGAGGTTGATCCCTCAAAACCCAAGCACCTCCTCACCGTGCACGGCGTCGGATATCGATGGGTCCGCGCCCACGCAGCACCGCTTCCGAAGCCCGCGGCGCGTCCGGCAAACACGCTGGAAGTGGAACCCGACGGCTTCTTCGGCAGGGATCGAGACCTGATCAGACTGGGAGACTGCTTGGCCGAGGGGGCGCGCATCGTCTCTGTGGTCGGCCCGCCTGGCACGGGAAAAACAAGGCTTGTTCGTCGCTATGGCGCGACGCAACTCGCGCGGCTCGACGGGCGCGTGTGGTGTTGCGACCTGTCCGAGGCGACGTCGCTGCAGGATGTGGCAACCGCAGTCGCTCGCGTGCTGGGAGCGCCACTGACCAGCGGAGACGCCGAAGAGCGCGTCGCGGAGCTGCTCGCCGAGCGGGGATCTCTCCTTCTGATCCTCGACAACTTCGAGGGTGTCGTCCGGCACGCCCACCGCACCGTGGGGCGCTGGCACACCAAGGCACCCAAGGCGCGCTTCGTCGTCACGACCCGAGAGCGCCTGCGAGAACCCGGTGAGACCGTGCTCGACCTCGGTCCTCTCGACCGACCAGCCGCGATCGCGATGTTCCTGGACCGCGCCCGCTCGGTGAACCGTTCCTTCTGTGCGGATGCCCCGCTCCTCGGACAGATCGTCGAGCGCCTGGATCGTCTTCCGCTGGCGATAGAGCTCGCTTCGGCGCGGGTGAATGTGCTCTCGGCCCAGTCCCTTCACGATCGGCTCTCACAGCCGCTCAAGCTGCTGGGCCGTGGGGCGCGAGGAGCTCCGGGACGGGGCAGCAGCCTGCGGGGTGCTCTCGACGCTTCCTGGGAACTCTTGGACCCCTGGGAGCGAGACGTGCTGGCCCAGTGCTCGACGTTCCGAGGTGGCTTCACGGTCGACGCCATCGAGGCCGTGGTGGAGCTGTCGGACCAGCCCGCTGCCCCCTGGGTGGTCGACGTCGTGCAGGCACTCAAGGACAAGTCGCTCATCCACACCTATGCGCCCGATGAACTCCCGGGAGACCTTCGCTTCAGGCTCTATGCGAGCGTCCGGAACTACGCTGCGGAGCACCTGGAAGAGCGAGGGATCAACGGTCGCCACCGGTCCTTCTACCTCGACCTTGGGGATCGGCTGATTGGGGCGCTGAACGGGCCGGAGGCGGCTGCATCGCTGCGCCGGCTCGAGCTCGAGCGAGACAACCTCCTGGCTGCCCACCGAGATGCGGTGCACAACAACCCAGATGATGCCGTTCGCGCGGTGATCGTGCTCGACCAGCTCCTGAGCGCCCACGGACCGCTGGAGACCCAGATCGCGCTCCTCGACGAGGCCGAGGAGATCTCGCAGACCGCAGACGCCGCACTCCGGGGACAGGTCCTGCGGCTCCGCGGAGAGGCTCGCCGAGTTCGCGGCCGAATGGACGACGCAAGGACGGATCTCGAGGAAGCGCTCTCGATTGGCGAGGACCTCGGTCGCCAGGACATCGAGTCCTTTGCGCTGGGAAGCCTCTCTTTCCTGCACTGGGCAGCCGGTCGGGTCGACGAGGCCCGCTCCCTGGCGGATCGCTCCATCGACATCCACCGGGATCGCTCGGATCGGGTCTACGAGAGCGTCATGCGCATGACAGTTGGCGTCCTCAAGAAGCGAGCGGGAGACTGGGTAGAGGCGGAGGCCGACTACCGCCAGGCCCTGGCAATGCAGCGCGCCGAGGGGATCGTTCGCTACGAGGGCCTGACACTGCTGAACCTCGCCAACCTGTTGCGCGCGCGGGGGCACCTCGACGACGCCGAAGTTCTCTACCAGGAGGCGAGCGAAGCGTTCCAGCGTTTTGGCCACCTCCGCTGGGAGGCTACCGCCCTCCACAACCGGGGCGCTCTGTGTGCGATGCGCGGTGATCTCAAGGAGGCCGAGGCCACCACCCGCCGCGCCCTCGGCGTTGCCCGCAGGGGAGGGGAGGCGCTCACGATTGTGCACGTGCTACACAGCCTGGGGTATATGCTGCACGCCAGTCAGAAATATGACAAGGCGGAGCTGGCTTATCTAGACGCCATCGAGCGCCTGCGCGGCATCGACGAGGTCCTGCGCTCGTCGTCTCGCGGAGATGTTGGAGCACTGCAAGCGGACCAGGACCGAGTGGAGCTGGCTGAGCGCACGCTTCAGGCCGTCGCCGACGACCTCGCCGGGGAGAAGAACCGAGAGATGCACCAGGTGCTGTCCATCCACTGGGGACATCTCGACGCGGCAAGGGCGCGGATCGCCGCTCGGGATGGGTATGCTGACGCTGCCAAGCGACACACCGATGAGGCGCTTCGGCGTCTCGCCGAGATCGAGGCCACGGCCCCGGATCTGGTCGCGCGACCGACCATGGCCATCCGCCTACTTCGTCAAGTTCTGGAGAGAAACTAGATGATCACCATCCTCACCCTTGTCTGGTTCGGCACAGCCGACGCACAGGAATGGAAACCCAAGGCCTATGCCGATCCAATCCTCACGGCCGGCGCCGTCATCTTGAACGGCAACACCTATGGCCAGATCACCGGCGGAGCGCGCGCCGGGGTGCGCACGACCTATTCCGAGCCGCCACACTGGCTCAACGACACCCGCATCCAGGGCGCTGCGACCTATGGGATTCCCTCCGGCTCCTTGGGTGGGGATGTCCGGATTGGTAGTTTCATAGGACCGAATACGGACTTCATCCTCACTCAGCACGGTCCGGATGTCTGGTACAACGGCTACGGTACGTCGGCGTCGACGGACTACCATCTGCCCTATTCGGTGGGCCTCGACTTCCGGAACCTGGTGATCTTCAAGCTGGGCCAGGGTTTCAACATCATCACCGAGGCGACGCCGGGCATTCCCTTCAACCCGTCTCGTCAGGGAGGACCCCTCGAGCCGTTCGAGTTCGTGACCTCGGCGGCCCTGTCCATCAAGACCTCGAAGTTCGGCCTCTTAGTGGGCTACCAGCGTCGGTGGAGCCAGGTCGGCGTCACCGAGGGCATCATCCTCGGCGCGAGCATCTAGTACTCATCGGCGAAGCGTCAACGTGAGTCTAGAAGACCGCCCCGGCGCTGCCACCCACAAAGATCATGTCGTGTAGGCCCGCCTCGAGGCGAACGTTGGCGACCTCGGCGATGTTCAGGCGCCAACCGACGGTCAGGTCGATGACGGGTGCCACCGGGATCAGCTTGAGCTCCTGGTCGGGGTCACATTCATCCTTCCGGTTGTAGGCGGGCATTGCTGCACCACAGTCGGGCGGTGCCGTGAAGTCAGTGGAGAAACCCGGCTTCCACTGGTCGACCTTGCCGGTGACGATGCCTAAACCGATGCCGCCGCTGACGACGAAGCCGAGCCAGGTCTCTTTGGTGTCGGCCGTGACGGCAAACTCGTGGCCGAAGTTGGCGCCAAAGGCCACAACGCCGAGGTTGGATGGGGTCAGCCAGTCGCCGTCGACGTGGTCGGCGGGCTCCTCCTTGTCGTCCCAGTAGCCCTCTTTCCAGTTGACCTTCCAGTACTCCGCCCAGAACAGGAAGCTGGCGGGGAGAGGCTCGAGCGCGAACTCGCCGCCGATCGTATGGGCGCTGATGCCGGGTCGCGGGAAGTCGAGCGGACTCTCTTCGTCGGTGAAGTACCAGGCGTTGAGAATGCTGCTCGGCAGGAACAGATACCGGTAGCGTAGGTTTGCCCCCTTGCGCGCGACCGTCTCGGCGGGTGGCGCGACCGATGTTTCCGTGGCGGGATCTGTCGTCTCTTGAGCTTGAGCGGGAGCGAAGAAGAGCGTCGTCAACAGGGCTACGATCGTCACGAACACCTCCAGCGCAGCGACTTGTATCATGAGCCCCTGGCTAGGAGTCGCTTGGGAATGCAGGCGGGCGAACAGATCGACGTCTGGGTGGTGGACGAGCCCATCGGCACTGGTGGCATGGCCTCTGTGTACCGTTGCCACAATCGCGACGCGCCCCGGATCCTCGCCGCGGTGAAGGTGCTGGAGAGATCGCTCCAGGCCTCGGAGTCGGCCAATGCGCGCTTTGTGCGCGAAGCCGAGATCCTCTTTCACCTCGATCACCCCAATGTTGTGCAGGTGCGGAATGTCCGCATGGGTCACGACCCACCCTTCATCGAGATGGAGTTCATCGAGGGCGAGTCCCTCGAGAGTCGGCTTCGTCTTGGCGGGGTCGACCTCGACCAGGCAATGTCGTGGATTGCCCAGATCGCGAACGCCGTCGCCTATCTGCACGGCAAAGGCGTCAGGCACCGGGATATTAAGCCTGCAAACCTGCTGATTGACAGCAGCGGGCACATCAAGCTCGTCGACTTCGGCCTCGCGACCGAGACCGGTGTCGCCCAGATCACCCGCGAGGGAATCCACTTCGGGACCGTTGCCTACGCCCCCCCAGAGTGGGTGGATCCCGACATCCTCGACCCGGTTCAGTGGGATCTGTACGCCACCGGCGTGGTGGTCTTTGAGTTGTTGACGGGCAAACGGGCTTTCCCGACTTCGGGTCAGGGTCCTCCTCGCAAGCAGGCGCTCCAGGTGATGGTCGCCAAGCAGGAGGCGGCTGCACTCGACCCGGGGCCGCAGTTTCCCGACCAGCTTCGCGCGCTCATTCGGCGTCTGACCCATCGCAATCCGGCCTCCCGCCCATCCTCCGCCAACGAGATCTGCAGGGAAGTCAGGGAGATCGAGGCGTTTCTTGCCAGGGGAAAGTGGCATCCCCCCGACGAAGCTGCCATCGTCGAGGCCGAAGCGTCCATGGCGACCGCCAAACCCGCGCCGTCTCGCAGCGATGTCTCGACCAACAGTGTCGACGTGACCCCACCCCAGTTCGTCGTCGAACCCGGTCGGAGCTGGCTCCTGTACTTGGGGGTCGGCGCTGCAGTGGCGCTGGGATTTGTGGGGGTGGTCGGGCTTGCCGGGCTCTCGAACATGGCTGTCGAGCTCGAACCGGCCGAACTTCGCGACGTCGATCTCGCCGTCGAGGGCCTCCCGCTCGATGTTCCCGCCGAGCTGTCACTAGCCGGAAGAGCGCCTGCTGGGAGCGACGGCACGACGATCCACTTCGAGGGAGTGCCCTTCGGACCGGCGGATCTGAAGTGGGTCGTCGGCGAGGGCTGCACCATCGAGACATGCCCGGGCGAGGACTGCGGTGTTGGCTGCGGCTTTGGCTTCCAAGCCCTCGAGATCGTCGAAGGAGATGGCAGTCAATCTGTGGACCTCCTGGTCGAAGTGCCACTGCGAAAGGTTATTCTCAACGTGCCCTCCCTCGAAGGGAAGGGTGGCCTGTTCAAGAAACGCCCAGATCTTCGCATCTCCTTGGACGGCGTGTGGGGCCGAACAGCGGACGGATATCGAGCGACCTTCTACGACATCGTCCCGGGCGCCCACGAGGTCGTAGCCACCATTGGCACGTGTGGGGCCGATGCCATTGGATGCTGGCCGAAGCGAGAGTGCCCGGAAGGTTGCCGCTCGAAGCGCCTGGACGTCGATCTGGAGTGGAAGGAGGACGACGCGATCCTCACCATTGCCCTCCCACTACCCGACTGATAGCAAGCGCCATGAGTCATCATCCCCAGACCGATGCCGTAGCGGCGTTGGCAGATTCCCAGCTTCAGACAACCCTCGACCTCCTCGGCGACTGCCTGCGGATCCCGGCGATTTCCTGTTTGGAGGCCCACCGCGAGGATGTCGCTCGACTGGCCGTCAAGGTGCGGGAGGAGCTCGAGCGCCTCGGCTTCGAAAAGGCGCGGATCCTCGAGCTCGAGGGAGCCCACCCCTGCGTCGCCGCCGAGTGGCTGCACGCTGGCGCCGACAAACCCACGGTTCTCATCTATGGCCACCTCGACCTACAGCCGGTCGAGCCCGAGAATTGGCGCACCGATCCCCACGAGCCCACGGTGGTCGGAGACCGGCTCTACGCGCGGGGTGCGGCGGATGATATGGGCGGTTGGGTGTCCCATATCGGGGCGATGCGGGCCTGGTTCGAGATCGCGGGCGGGCTCCCGTGCAACGTCAAGCTGATCATCGAGGGCGAAGAGGAGATCGGCTCTCCGAACCTGGAGCGCTTCATGGACGCTCACCCCAGCGCTTTCTCCTCCGACGTCATGATCCTCACCGACTGTGAGAATCCGTCCACTGATACTCCGGGTTTGACGGTCAGTCTTCGCGGATTGCTCGAGGTGGAACTCGTCTGCTCCGCTCTGGGCGCCGACGTGCACTCCGGGCTCTGGGGCGGCATGGTGCCCGACGTGTCCATGGCGCTCTTGAAGCTCGTCAACCGCCTCACCGATGACGATGGGCGCATGGCGGTTGCGCGGGTTCCAGTGGACGCGGCTCGCCGTCAGGCTGGCGAGGCGATCGACTTCAGTGACGACATCATCCGCGAAGGCGCGCATCTCATCGACGGCGTCGATCCGCTTCCGTTGCGAGGTCGGTCCGCTGCAGAGTGGATCTGGTGGCAGCCGTCGGTGACCGTGGTGGCGACGACGCTCCCCACACCGGATCGCAAAAAGAACGCCCTCCGACGGACGGCGAGCGCCACGCTCTCAGTGCGACTGGCCCCCGAACAGTCCGGCGAAGACATGCTGGCGGCGCTGCGAGAGGTGTTGCTGGTCGATCCTCCCGCAGGCGTCGACGTGAAGCTGAATGCCGAGGGCTGGGCAGGAGCGGGCTGGCTGTACAAGCCCAGTGGACCCGCATTTGCCGCCGCGGATCGCGCCTATGTGAAGGCTTGGGGCAAGCCCCTCGTCCAGGTCGGTGTCGGCGGATCCATCCCGTTTGTGGCGCTGTTTGGCCGTCGCTTCGGCGATCTGCCGCTCATCCTCAACGGCGTCATGGATCCCATCACTACGGCTCACGGACCGAACGAGTCCCTGCACCTGGGGGTGTTCCGAAAGGCGGTTGCGGCGAACGTGTACCTGCTGGATGAGCTGGCCGCGCTGGGAAATGAGCTGATTCGCTAGGAGCGGGTCTGGGCCGGTGGCTACTTGCCTTTGCCGCCCTTTCCGCCCTTTCCGCCCTTTCCGCCCTTCTTGCCGCCTTTCTTTCCGCCCTTCTTGCCGCCTTTCTTCTTGGGTGGCTTGAAGTCGCCGTACATGAACGTCAGCTCGAGACCGGCGGACAGGTAGCTGAACAGGGAGAAGGCGCTACCGACGCTCTCGACTTCGGTGCCGTCCAGCTTGGTGTACTGCTGGTTGCTCGGGACCGCGGACTGGGCGAATATGGAGAGCTGAAGCGCCGATGTGTCGAATCGGGCGAGGCCGGCGACGTTGAGTCGGAGCGGGAAGTAGCTCACATTGAGCTTTTCGGGTGTGACAGCACCCTTGTAGGTCTGGGAGCCGAAGCCAATCCCGCCGCCGAAGAGGAGCTGGAACTGATCCTGCTGGGCGTAGACGTAGTCGTATCGTCCGAGGATGGCGACGTCGCTGAAGCGCTTGCCGGTGCCGTACTGCACCATTGCGCCAATTCGATGCTTTCTTTCGATGTAATACACAAAGTCGCCACCGAACGAGATGTCATTCTTGACGCGCTCGAGGGTGGTGAAGATCGGGTCGCCGTTCGTGTCGAGGTCGCGCTTGGGCTCGTCGCTGTTCGGGTCGCCGCCGTTTTCATCTTCTTCGTCGATGAAGTTGTACTTGTCGATACTCGTCGGGAACGTGATCGGGTATTTGCCCGGAATGATCATCGTCGAGACGTGGCCGCCGACGCCCCACATGTAGGCGCCGCTGTCCTTCGCCACCGCGGGTGTGGACATCGCCAGTCCGAGAGCGAGTGTCATACCCAAACCGATTCGAAGCATCTTGTTCTCCTCCGCGAAAACCTTAGCGCAGATGCTGCAGACGGTCATGGCATGTCCCTTATTCGATGTTTTTCGTCAGCTCAGGTCGAGCACCCCCGTGGAGTCGCCAAAGCTGGGCTCGAGGACACCGAGGGTCTCGATCATGGCGAGGAAGAGGTTCGCCATGGGCTCCTCGCTCGGCATCGCGAGGTGACGGCCGGTATTGACGGTGCCTCCCCCTCTTCCCGCTAGGAGGACCGGCAGATTGGTGTGGGCGTGGCTGTCGCCATCGGCGATCTCGCTCGAGAAATAGACAAGGCTATTGTCGAGCATTGTCGCGCCATTTGCCTCGGTGATGCCCGCCATTTGCTCGACCAGATTGGCGTACTGCTCCACCTCCCAGGTGCCGATTGTGACGAGGTCTTCGGTGGTGGAGTAGTCCCCTTGGTGGTGGGAGATCTCGTGGTGGGCGCCCTGGACTCCGAGGAAGTCAAAGGCCCGGTTCGAACCGGCGTTCTCCATCATGAAGGTGATCACACGGGTGAGATCGCACTCCATGGCCTTGACCATCAGGTCGTTCATGGACCGAACCTCGCTAGCGAAGTCGAGGCCATCGAGAGGTCTATCGCCGGGCAAACACTCGCCGCCGAGGCCCGAGGAGAGTCGCTGCTCGAGATCGCGGACCCCGGTCATGAACTCGTCGAGCTTGCTGCGGTCCGACCTGGAGAGACGGCCCTCAAGAGAGTTTGCCTCTCCCAGTACATTGTCGAGAATGCTGGTGCGCCAACGCTTTCGACGGTCGCGCTCCTCTTCAGTCATGCTCTGATCGAAGCCCGCAAAGAGGCGGTCGAACACCAGCGCCGGGTCGGTGATCTTGGCCATCGGGGTCGTGGGGCTGGACCACGAGATGTTGCGGCTGTACGCGCAGCTGTACCCGGAGTCGCAGTCGCCGACCGGCGCGCCGCCCTCGGTTCCGAGCTCGAGGGACGGGAATAGGGTCAGGTTACCCATGGCCTGTGCTGCGACCTGATCGATGGAGGTGCCGTTGTAGATGTCGTCGCCGGAGGTCAGCTCCACGGTCGCGCAGGTCAGGAAAGATCCGGTTCCACGAGCGTGATCGCCGGCGACGGGAACATTCGCCGGGCGGTTGGCGACGTTCGACAGGACCATGACTTGGTCCTGGATCGGCGCCAACGGCTGGAGGATCCGCGGCAAATCGTAGTTTGCACCGGTCTGATTCGGGATCCAGTCACCCATCATCATGCCGTTGGGCACATAGTAGAAGACGCACCGCGTGGGGTTGGAGGTCACCGCGTGGGCCTGCTTGCCGGCAATGGACTCGAGGAAGGGCAGCGTGATCACCGCTGCTCCCCCGCCGAGAAAGGCTCGTCGAGAGTAGGGAGCCCGGGCACAGGCGTCTCGGTTCCACCACTTGTTCCAGCTCATGGCTTCTCCCCTCTGCGCATCCTGAAGGGCGCGCTGGTGGCGACGGCGACCGCGAGGGCCTCGAAAGTGTGTCCGGAGGCGGCGAACTCTTCCTCGATCTGCCCGAGCACGGTGTTGTCCTCGAACACTGGGCTGCGTCCGAGGCCGTAGGTGAACAGCTTCTCGGTCATGCAGTGAGTCAGTCTGGGATCTTCGGCCAGGATCGCGGAGAGTTCCTGGGCTCCATAGAAGCTCGTGCCATCTGGGAGTTCCCCGGAGGCGTCGATGTTGTAGCCCTGGTCGGTGTCTCGCCAGGCGCCGATGCGGTCGTAGTGCTCGAGTCCGAGGCCGATGGGATCCATGACGTTGTGACAGGACGCGCAGGCTGGATCTGCACGATGTTGCTCCAGTTTCTCCCGGAGGGTGGACGCGTCCTCGTTGTCGTCGATGAGGCCCTCGACTCCTGGCGGGGGCGGAGGCGGCTCGTCGCAGAGCAGGTTGGCGAGCACCCACTTGCCTCGAAGAACAGGGGATGTGCGGGTTGGATATGCGTTTATGGTGAGCAGCCCGGCCTGTCCGAGCAGCCCGCCGCGATCTGCGGACAGGTCGACCTCCGTCCAGTCGGTGACGCCGTCGATGCCGTAGTGTTCGGCGAGCCGGGCGTCGATCTCTCCCTCGGTCGCAGTGAGCAGCTCCCGCATATCGCGGTCGCTGTGTACGAAAGTCTCGAAGAAACGGGTCATCTCCCCCTTCATCGATGCACGGAGATCCTCGTCGAAGTCCGGGTACTCCCAGGTGTCGACGTTGGCATCGTCGATGGCCCGGATGTACAGCCACTGACCCGCGAAGTTCTCGACGAGGGACTGGGCGCGCGGATCGTCCAGCATGCGGCGGACCTGGGTGGCGATCTGCTCTTCGTCCTGGAGGCGTCCTTCGGCGGCGAGGGCAAAGAGCTCGTCGTCGGGCATCGTGCTCCACAGGAAGTACGACAGGCGGCTGGCCAGCTCGTAGTCGGTGAGCGGGGAGGGGAACTCGCTCTCCGGCTGGGGATCGATCTCGACCCGGTACAGGAAGTGCGGCGAGAGCAGAATGGAGCGAAGGCCGACCTTGACCCCGTCGTCCCAGTCTCCGCCGTCCGACTGCACATAGTCGAACAGGTCCATCAGATCGGCCATTTCCTGGGCGGTTACTGGCCGTCGGAAGGCCCGGGTGGCGAGTCCTCGCAGAGTCTCGTGTGCGCAGGTCTCTCCGCCGGGATCGCAGGGGATCAATGCATCTCGGAGGGTGTTGGCCCCCGGCTCTGCATCCGTCGGTCCGTACAGGTTGAGCCAGTCGACCAGCAGGTTTCGGTCGGCGCCGTTGCCCGGATCATAGAAGTCGTTGAGGAAGGACACGGAGATGCTGTGGTTTCCCGCTGCGAGCTCGACCTCGACGCTGTGGATCTCGGAGTCGTCGCGGGTCTCAGCGATCACATCGAACGTGTCGAGGGCGAGTCCGTCGACGATGAGCGCCGCCATCGCGAAGTCTGGTCCCGCTTGCTGTGCGTACATTCGCGCCGAGAACTCGTACATTCCGGCGTCGGGGGCCTCGACGGTCGCGGTCAGCTCGCCGTTGGACCAGAGGTTGAAGTAGTCGCCGGACGCCCCGCCTGTACTCGCGGTGACGTCTGCCGGATCTTCTGCTTGAAAGCGGTTGTCGGTGGGATCGGCCTGCGGAAGTGCCAGGGCGTCCTCGGCCAGCGCTTCGGCGGCGAGCTCGTACATCTCGACATGCAGCGGCGAGATCGTCAGGGTCGCGGCCATGTTGTCGAAGCCGTGGTTGGTGTCGTCGGCGGGGAAGTCGTCCGCCGGAGCGAGACGGGTGCCGAGCAGATCCTGGACCGTGTTGTTGTACTCGGCGATGTTCAGGCGGTGCAGCGTGACCCGCCCGGCATCCATCGCCACCCCTTGATCCGAGGGCGTCGGCTCACTGGCATTGCAGGAACACCCCTGCAAAACGATCGCAGCGCCGATCGCGCTGTACTTGAGGATCTCCATGGCCCACCCCGCTTGTCGGTAGAATATACTACTGCAAACATCGTACCCGGTGGGCACGGCGGAAGAACGTCAGCTTTGGCGGAGGAGCGCGGCCGTTTTGCCGCACTACATTGGAGAGACGTCCAGGAGCTCGAGGCCTTGTGCCTCCTGGAGCGCGTAGTTCAGGGGCCACGGGGTCGGAGAGAGCACGACGGGGTGTCCGTACCGGTCCTCGACGACCAGGTAGTCGCTGCGCTTCTGTAGCCAAGCCAGTCCGCTGGGCTCGCCGGCGATCCATCGTGCGACTGTGAACGGGCTCGATTCGAGGTCGGCCAGGGTCTTGTACTCGTTGCGTAGCCTGACCTTGAGGACTTCGAACTGCAGGAGTCCGACCGCCCCCAGGTAGGGATCTGCTCTGCCGAGGCCCTCGCGGTAGAAGAGCTGGATCGTGCCCTCCTGGGAGAGCTGGGCGAGGCCGTTCTGGAGGTGCTTGCGACGGGTCGGATCCTTGAGCTTCACTCGGGCGAAGTGCTCGGGAGCAAACCGCGGGATCCCCCGGAACTGGACCTTCTTCCCCACAAAGAGGGTGTCGCCCAGGCGGAGCTCGCCCGGATCGTAAAGGCCGACGATGTCGCCGGGGTGGGCGTCGTCGACGATGGAGCGCTCCGAGGCCATGAAGGTGTGGGGTTTCTTGAGGCGCAGGGTCTTCGAGGACCGCGCCACGGTGACCTGCATGTCCCGCTCGAACATGCCCGAGACCACGCGCATGAAGGCGATCCGGTCCCGATGGCGGGGGTTCATGTTCGCCTGGATCTTGAAGATGAACCCGCTGAAGGCCGGGTCGGTAGGGCTTCGCTCTCCCTCGATTGCCTGCCTGGGCAGGGGAGATGGCGCGATCTCGGCGAGGGCGGCGAGGAGCTGGCCGACGCCGAAGTTCGTCATCGCAGAGCCAAAGAAGAACGGCGTCACGTCGCCAGCGAGGAAGTCCTCCACGCTCCATTCGTCGCCGGCCTCGTCGAGGAGCTCGAGCTCTTCGAGGAGCTCGGCCACCGCCTCGGTCCCGATCCGCTCCTCGAGGCGGGGATCGTCGAGCCCGAGCACGAGCTCCGGAACGACGTCGGTGCCCGCACCCTCACGCTCGTAGAGGATCGCCGTCCTGGCGCGGCGATCGAACACGCCGTGGAAGACGTTTTCGAACCGGATCGGCCAGTTCAGGGCGACGGTGCGGATGTTCAGGGTGGTTGCGACCTGATCCATCAGATCGAGTGGATCGAGGCCGGGCCGGTCCATCTTGTTGACCATGGTCATGACCGGCAGCTTCCGCAGGCGGCACACCTCGAACAGCTTCAGGGTTCGGGACTCGACACCCTTGGCGTTGTCGATCAGCATCACCGCGGAGTCGACGGCCGCCAGGGTCCGGTAGGTGTCCTCGGAGAAGTCGGCGTGACCCGGGGTATCCAGGAGGTTGAAGCGACGGCCCTCGTGATCGAACTGCAAGACCGACGAGGTGATCGAGATGCCCTTCTCCTGCTCCATCTCCATCCAGTCCGAGACCGCATGTCGGGCGGCTTTTCGAGACTTCACCGCGCCGGCGATGTGCAGGGCGCCGCCGTAGAGAAGGAGCTTCTCGGTCAGGGTGGTCTTGCCGGCATCGGGGTGGCTGATGATGGCAAAGGTGCGGCGGCGGCCGACCTCATCGTCGAAGGACATCTGGGCTCCAGCGGGACCGGGTAACTCGGCGGACGACCACTGGGGCTACACTCCCCTTGGAGGCCACACGAGATGGAAATGCTGAAACGGGTCCTGGCCACCTTGCGGATCGTATGGATGGCCTTCCTGGTCACGCCGGTGGTGTTTGCAGTGGTGCTCTATGTGGCGGCTGGCCAGGGAGAACCTCCCGAACCGATGGTGCCGCTCTCGGTGTCGATGGTCGCGCTGATGGAGATCCCGGCGATGTTCTTCGTGCGCTGGAGGATGCTCGGCAGTCTGGCGTTGTCCGAGCCAGAGGACCTTCGGGCCGAGGGCCGAACCGAGGAAGCACTCCTGGAGGACGCCATTCGGTCCGCCGCCGCCCGGTACAATGCCGCCTCCATGGTTAGCTTTGCGTTCGCCGAGTCCGTCATGTTGATGGGGTTTGTCTCCACCTACATCAGCGGGTCTTTTGTCTGGTTCGGCCTGCTCGCGCCCGTCGCCTTTGGGCTGCTGATCCTGATCCGTCCGTCCCAGGGGGGCGTGATGTGCGTGATGACGCCCGAGGACCGACAAGGCCTCCGCCACATGATGAAGGGCTGATAGAAAAAGCCCCCCCGAACTCGTGTCCGGGAGGGCCCAGGTCAGCAGGGGGGGACGCTAACCCTTTTTGTTTTCCTTGTAGCGGTCGTTCTTCCGCTCGAAGCGGTCACTGAGGACCGTGGTGAACTCGGCGAGCTTCTTGGACTTCTTGCCGTCCTTGAGGTTGCCGCTCTTCAGGTCCACGAGCATGTCGCGGAGGGCCTCCATCTTCGGCGTCTCGGCTTCCGGCTCGGGCAGGACCTGGAGCGGGTACTGCGGGTCGCGCTGGGGCTCGGGTTGATCGACGGTCTTTATGCCCTTGGCTCGAAGCCACGCGAGCTCGTCTCGGTAGTACTCGGCGAGCTCCTTGTCGATGTCGGAAGTGTCCTTGTCCTTGGCGGATTTCTTCTCCCACTTCTTGACGAGCTTGGCCACGTCCTTGGAGACGCTCTTGGCGTACTTGACCTCGGCTTTCTCGAGCTTGAGATCAGCGTCGCTCGCGAGGGCGGGGGTGGCCAGGATGGCGGTGAAGAGAACGGTTGAGAGGATTCGCATCATGGGATTTCTCCTATTGGTGCCGGTGTGACGCCAACGGATGCGAGATCTTCGAGGGGAGTTGCCTTGGGGATGTCCTTCGACAGCCGGTGACGTTCAGTGACCGATGCTACTTCGGAGGAAGATCGGCCTTCTCTGCCAACATCCAGGTCGTCACCGCGAGCGTCGCCACGTTTCGGCGCAGGTTCATGGGGTCGATCTTTTCGATCGTGTCTGCCCGTGTGTGGTGGATGGGCCAGTACCCGGTGGTGTCCATCCACAGTCCGAGTCCCAGCGCGCCTTGTTTGACGAGGGGCCCGATGTCGGCGCCGGAGCCGGCGGCCTTGAGCTGGTTTGCCCCGATGGGTGCGAGCAGATCCTGGATCGGCTTCAGCCAGGCGATGGTGTCTTCGGCCAGCTTCTTGGCGGCTTCGTCGTCTTCTCGCCTCTGGTCGACGCGCCAGCCATACGGTTGGCCGGCCCCCGTGTCCATCTCCATCACGGCGACGAAGTTCTCGTCGGGGTGGGCCTTGGCGTAGGCTTTGCCGCCCTTCAGGCCGTTTTCTTCGTTGGTGAAGAGCACCACCCGAACGGTGCGGCGAGGGGGCGTATCCAGCGCGGCGATGAGTCGGCCCGCCTCCATGATCGCCGTGCAGCCCGCGCCGTCGTCCTGGGCGCCCTGTCCCACGTCCCACGAGTCGAGGTGGCAGCCCATGAGCACGATTTCTTCAGGCTTTTCCCGGCCTTTGATCTCGCCGACGACGTTGTGAGAGGGCTGATCCTCGATCGTCTCTGCCCCGAGCTCGAGGTGCACCCGCAGCGTCGTCCCCCGCTCGGAGAGTCTTCGCATCATGGCGGACTCCTCGACGGTGACCGCCACCGCGGGGATCTTGGTCTCGATGTCGTCGGCGTACCACATGGCGCCGGTGTGGGGCGTGTTCAGTGAGGTCGGCGTAACCGAGCGGACCATCACTGCCAAAGCACCGAGTTTGGAAGCCCGATTTGCGCCGTCACCCCGGTACTGAACGTTGGTCCCGTAGTCGATGAAAGGCACGTCGTAGAGCACGATCTTGCCCTTGACTTCGTCCCCGAGGGAGGCGAGGTGATCCCAGTCGTCGACGACCACGACCTCCGCGGTGATCCCACGATCGGGAGTGCCGACGCTGCGGCCCAGGGTGAGGATATTCAGCGGCCGCTCGATTGGATCGAGGAGCACGGCGATCTCCTTGCCCCGGATCCACCCGGGCACCATCACATCCTCCACGCTGGCATCGAGGCCCTCGGCCGCCATCTTTGCCTCACCCCACTTCACGGCCTCCTGAAGCTGGGGACTCCCGGAGAGTCGGTGGCCGATGTCGTCGCAGAGCTCTTCCAGCTTGTCCATGGCCCCGTCCGAAGTCAGGGCCTGGCCCAGGAGGATGACAGCTGTGTCCTCGGCGTTTGGTGCAGGCTTTGGCTTCTTCGCATCTGCGGGGGCTGCGAGGAGGACGGCGTACAGGACCAAAGTTGTCATCGGATCTCCGGCGGGGTGCCGCCTTTTAATGGGCTACGTTGGCCCATGTTGCAGAGTTGGCGGTCAATGGCGGTGCTGGCGCTGGCCTTGGGCGTTCTCGCGGCGCTGCTTGGTCAGCTTGCCCAGCCCTTCCATCTGCTCACTCACGAGTTCACGCAGACCCTCACGGCCATCACCTTGGTTGTCGGCATCGCCTTTGGAGCGCGGCTGGAGCGGAACGCATCAGCGGGCGACGCGCTAGTCGGTGCGCTTGGGGCCGTTCTTCTGTTCGGACTCGGTGCATTTGCTACCCAAATCCTGGCGAATCAGTGGGTCCATGACTGTGTCCTCTCCGACGCCATCCCCCATTTCTGGGTCACCTGGACGCCGGTCGCGGTGCTCTCGTCGGTACTGGGGGTGGCGCTGTCCGAGCGAGGGTGGACCGCCAAGTGGCTTGCTCTGGCGGTCTTTGTCATGGTGTTGGCGTCCGGAGCCCACGATGGCCTGCAGTTCCTGAATGGTGTTCGCGTCGTCGATCCGCTCATCGGCGACCCCCAGGCCTTCAGCCAGCGCGGCTCCATGAACATTCCCACGCTGCACATCTGGCAGCGGATCTGGTTGCTGACGGCGGCCCTGGCAGTGTGGACGGCTCGTGGGATGCGGCTCCCGCTCACCATTCTCGGTGCGGCGCCCTTCCTCGCTCTCACCCTCGGAGTGGGCAGCCACATCGGCGTGGGCTGGGGGCGTGGCGCGCTGCGGACGGCGCTGGATGCCGAGCTCGAGACCGAGCACTTCGTCTATTATTACGCTTCCAAAGGCAATGTGAGCTTGCAGATAGACAAGATCGCGCGCGACGGAGAGTGGTACTGGGCCGAGCTCACCGATGCCTGGGAGATCGATCCCGACAACAAGGTCGAGGTTCGGCTCTACGAGAACGACAAACAGATGAGGCGGCTCACGGGCCTTGGGTCTGCCCACGCCGGGTACTACCAGATCGACATCCCCCTGCGAAAGGCGCAGAGCACGACCTTCCCCCACGAGCTCGTGCACGCGCTGCACGCCGAGCTCACCTGGAACCCCGGCCTGATCGCCGCCCGCGGCATGACGGAGGGAGCCGCAGTCGCCTGGTCCGAGCACTTCGTCGTCGTTCCCGAGGTCCACGCCCCACAGGCCGGCGCACTGCAGGCTGGAAACCTCCCTTCGGCTGCGGACTTCATGTCCCTTGATGGCTTCTCGAAGGTCAACGAGAACAACGCCTACAAGTCGGCGGGCTCGTTTGTGGGATTCTTGGTTTATTCCTATGGTTTCGACAAGTTCGTCGAGCTTCAGCAGGGGCTGGACTACCAGGGTGTGTACGGTCGGGACCTGGTCGCCTTGGATGCCGAGTGGCGGAAGTTCCTGGCCGACGTGCCCGTGGACCTCGCCGAAGCCGCGAGTGCTCGAGACAGCTACGATCCGGAGTTCCGAGAGTCCTATCGCTCGAAGCAGTGCCCAAAGCTCGGGGCGCGAAAGGAAGACCGAAAGGCACGCGCCCGTCGCATGTGGAACGACGGTGACTATCGGGGCGCGGGGGCCATCTACACCAAGCTCCTGGCCAAGACGGGCAAGATGCGGTGGGCGAGGTCGGCCGCACTCAGCCTGCGACAGCTCGACGAGCACGACGCGATCGTGGACCTGACGGATGAGCAGCTGGCCCGGGATGACCTGGATGACGACCAGCGCTTCCAGCTCCTCCAGCTCCAGATTGCGGCGCACATCGAGCAGGAGGATTTCGACGCCCTGTACGCCGCCTACGACACACGCTCGGTCGTTGACGAGCATCCAGCGCCATTTCGGGCCAATGTGGAGGCGTGCCTACGCGACGAGGAGATCCGCGAGCCAGTCATGACCTACCTCAACGAGGGCGCTGGCGAGCTGGGGCGTCGCTACCTCATCGATCTTCAGACCGAGCACGAGGACAGACCGGCGCTCACCTATCTGGTGGCGGCGAGAGGCGGGCTGTTGCCCAGGGTTGGAGTTTCGACTTACCACATCGGCTCGGACGACTGGGCGCGAATCGGCGAGGCCATGGACTTCCTGCAGGGCGCTCCCCAGGCCTGTGACGAGCTGTCGACGAGGCTCCTCAATCTGGCCGATCTCGGGATCCGCATCGAGGAGTATGGCTTGGCGGAGCAGATGTCCGAGACCATCCTCGAGCATTGCACGGATCCCGTCGCCCGTCACAAAGCGACGCGCCGCCTCGCGAGAGTGACCTGGGAAGCTACTCGGTCGTCAGCCAAACGTCCTGGGAAGCGACGGTGAAGGACGGGTCCGTCGACTCCATGGCGCCATCGAATCCGTTGCCCTTGGAGAACATACCGAGCTTGTAGGCCTCGTTTGGGTTGCCGATCTCGTTGGGAACGACCCAGGTCTGCCCGGTGTAGGAGATCATCGTCATCTGCCAGGCTCCCTTGGGGATATCGGCCGGAGTGTGCTGGCTGCCGTCACAGGTCGCGATGTCTGGGTAGACCCCCGAAGGGTCGTCGAAACAGCGCACGTCGATCAAGTCATAGGGTCCCTTGTCGTCGTAGCTGTAGCTCCCTTCCGCGTAGTAGTGCCTGGCAACGGGAGACCAGGTCATGCTCATCTCGTTGACGGGGAACGGCGTGTTGTAGGTGGCGCCGTCCGGGGCGATCAGAGTTGCTCCGAGGAAGTTCAGTTCGTAGGCCATCGTGAAGTTCTCGGCGACCCAGCGCTCCGGTCGGAAGAGCCCCGACTCTGGCGGCCACTCGTACTCGTTGATGGTGCCGTCGAAGTCGAAGGCGGTGTTGCCATCCTCATCCACGCTCGGGTGACCCCGGTACTCCAGGAAGAGGCGAGGCCAGCTGTCTTTGATGCCGTTCAGGGCCTGCAGGGACGGCGTTCCGTCGGGGTTGGGGGGATAGGGGTCGTGCACGCCATCGCCATCGGCGTCGACGAACATCACCCAGAACGCGGTCTCGGACGGATCGAGGGTCCCGGGATCGCAGTGGCAGCCCGCAGAGGTCTCGCACGTTGCCTCGTCCATGTCGGGGGTGAGATCACAAGGGCCGTCGAAGTCGAGGGCTCCCGCTTTCGGGTACTCGGTGTGGACGGGGACCGAGCGGATGCGGTAGCGCTGAGCGTTCCCAGGGTCCACGCCGGATTCCGAGCCCTTCTTCACATTGACGACCGGAGGGGTGACCGGTGTGAACATCGGGCGTTGTACGGTGATGTGGTCGGTGACAACGATGGTGATGTCGTTCTTGAGCTCTCCGCCGGAGACCATCACTGCGCCTCGCGTGTTGGTCTCGATGTCGGCGAGGTGGGCGCCGGTGTAGTCGTCGAAGGTCGCGCCCACCAGTCCCACCGCTCCGAGCGGGTTGAAGTTGTGGTCCTGGTCCACGAGCACGGTCACGTGGTAGCCGCTGTGCTCGATGTCGAGAGACTGAGCGTTCTTGACCGCTGGATCGCTGTCTGCGAGGTACGGGATTGCAAAGGGAGCTGACTTGATGCCGGCGCCGTTCTCGGTGAAGGCGCTGGAAGGCACGGTCGTGAAGGTCAGCGGGCGACCGGTGCCGAGCGGGGGGCCGGGGTTGGAGGCGTCGTAGACCAGAACCACCGCAGATCCTGGGTCTTCGATGCCCTGTGCGAGGATCGTACCGGAGATGGTATTGGTCCCTTCGACCTGGGAGTTGGTGTTCTCTGGCGCCGTGTAGGCGCAGCCGGCAGCGAGGAGGGACAGACCGATGAGCTTGTTCGTATTCATGGTTTGCCTCAGAAGTTGTAGGTGAGAGAGCCGAAGAGTCGGCCGCCGACGGGCTGACCCTGGGGATGCTCGATGAAGCGGCTCTCCTCGGAGAACAGGGCGACGATATTCCAGGCGGTGGCGGCGACCTCGAGAGCCTCGTCCTTGAAGGGGCGAGTGCCCACCCGGGCCGACATCAGGAAGCGTGCTGGGATCTCCGACTCGTTGACCGCCAGCGCGCCGGTGTCGTCGAACCCGCGAAGCCGCCAGGTCTGCTTGCTGTAGAAGTGCAGTTCGTAGCTAAGGTCTGTCCGGTAGGCTGTGCGGTACATGGTGCCCGCGTTCACCTTGAGCAGCGACGAGGATTGATCTGGAACCGACTTGCCCTGGGGTGGCTTCTCGGTCACTCCCATCAGGTTGATGTTGCCAAACACGTCGAGACCGTCGGTGGGGTAGAGCTCGAGCTCGGCCTCGGCGCCAAACCCGGTGAGCTTCTCGTCGCGGTTCTCCCAGCCAGTCTCACCGACCTGGAAGCCGTTGCTGTCCGGGTTGTAGAGGTAGATGTCCTTGTCGAGGGGGGCCAGGAAGATGAGCTCGCTGACCTGGTTCATGTACAGCACCGCGTCGGCTGTGTGGTAGAAGCTGCTCTCGTCGTGCACGCCGAGCTCGACGGTCGTGATGCGCTCGGGATTCAGGTTCAGATCGCCCAGGTCCAGGATGTACACGCCGTCAGCCGCTGGATTGTTCAGGTTGAAGTCCATGTAGGACTCGATGTGGTTCGGCGCTCGGAAGGCCGTACCGCCGGTGGCTCGGATGCTGGTCTTGTCGAACATGCGGTAGATGAGGGCGGCTCGCGGCGACAGAGTCTTGTCGATGCCGATGAGCGGGTGTTTGTCCATTCGCAGGGACGCGACAAAGCCGAGCTTGTCCAGCGTGAGCTGTTCGTTGAGGAAGGCGCTGACGTGGTTCTCGGTGTGGACGCCGTCGAATCCGCCTTCCAAGTAGGAGAACTGCGAGCGTTTGTACCGGTAGCCGACACCGAGGTTGAGGATATGGTCGATGGAGCCGGTCTCGAACTCGAGGGGGCCCTCCAGCTCGAAGTCCAGGGCGTCACCGTTGTATGCACCGTTGAGGGTCCGGGCCTGTCCGGCTGCCTCCCAGTAGGGGCCGGTGAGGCCGTGGTCGGAGTTCCAGAACGTCCGGAAGTGCGCAGATCCCCAGGAGAGATCGCCACGGAGATACTCGTGGTTCCCGTCGAGGGCGAAGTTGCTCAGGGCGCCGAGGTTGAAGAACTCGGCGGTTCCGTCGACGACGCCGCCCGAGAGGGATGCGTAGCCCTTGGTTCCAAAGGTCTGGTCCAGGCGCACGTTCGCTCGCCGGACCCTCATGGCGTTGTCCTGGTCCTCGAAGAAGGGCTCGGATCCGCCAGCTGGGTCTGCGAACTCTTTTGCCCACCTTCCCATCTGGTGGTAGCCCGCCGCGATTCGGTAGGAGGTGTTGTTGGAGCGGCCGTTGGTCATCACCGTTCCACGTCCGAATCCAGGGGATCCGATATCGGCGGTGACGACATTCTCGGGCCGCTCGCCGGGAGTCTTGGTGATGATGTTGATCACACCAGTCACCGCGTTGGCGCCATACACCGCGGATCCTGGACCGCGGATGATCTCGATGCGGTCGATCTCCTCCAGCGAGATGGGCAACAGTTCGAAGAACGTATAGCCAACGAAGTCCAGGTAGGTGCTTCGTCCGTCGATGAGGATGAGCACTTTGTTGGAGATCTTGCGGTTGAAACCGCGGATTGCGATGTCGGTGTTCGAAGACGCGAGGCTCATGGCGTCCACGCCGACCACCCGGCGGAGCAGGTCCGGTAGGTGCGTCGTGCCGGTGAGGCGAATGTCCTCGTCGGTGAGCACGGTGAGGGTCGACGGGGAGTCCAGGGGGTCCTGAGCGATTCGAGACGCCGAGACAACGGTCTTTTTGTAGGCGTCCGAGAGAAGGCCGCCCCTGTCGGGCAGGTCTCGCGGGTCGGTGTCTGGGACGTCTGGGATGTTGTCCGGGCCTACCGGGCCTTCGACGGTGCCATCATTGGACTCGGCGCGGGCCTGGGCGTCGGCGATCTTGGCCATGTCGGTCTCTTTGCGATCCTTGATGGCCGTCATGAGCGCTTCGAGCTCGGCAGCCAGCGATTCGAGCCGGGCGATCTCCACCTCGGTCGGGCCGGTGACGACAACCTCGACAGCTCCACCGCCGCCACCACCGCCGCCTGTCTGGCTCGGTAGCGTGGGCGCCAGGGCTCCGCCGCCTAGGCGACCCGTGATGGCTTCGATGATCGGATCGACCACTGACGCCTTCTCTGGCGCGGCATCGCGGTACAGCCGGTAGTAGGTCAGCGCATTCTGACTATCGTCGAGGTCCGAGTAGGACTGGGCGATGTTGTACAGCGTCGCCGGGTGCGGATAGGCTTCCTGGGCGGCCAGAAACCGCTGAAGGGCGATTTCGAAGTTCCCATCGCTGGCGGCTTCGAGGCCGGCGGCGAAGTGTCTTCGGGCATCGTCTTTCGGGTCGGCGTACGCGTTGAGAGGAAGCAGCAGAGCGAGAGCCACCACGCCCATTCGCTGGGCAAGGCTCCGGTAGGCTTTGTGAAGCTTCACGTATTCTCCGGTGGGGAATCACTAGAATTCTGCACCGTTTATGAGCGGGGAGGCAGGCCTTATCGGGTGAACGTGCCCGTTAGGCAGGACTGAAGCCGCTAACGAAGACCCCGCCATATATTGAGCGTTCTTGGGCCGGCGGCGCACAACACGCTTTTAATCGAAGAGATCTTCGGGTAGGCCGAGGTAGTCGTCGGGTTTCTCGACGTCTTCGGGGTCTTCCTCAGGGTCTTCCTTGGGGTCTTCTTTGGGAGCAGGAGGAGTGGGGGGCGGGTCTTTCTTCACCACAGGCCTGGGACGTGGGCGCGGACGCGGAGGGGGTGGTGCGACCTCTGGCTCTTCGATTATTACCGGCTCTTCGGCGGGCTCTTCGACCACAACTGGTTCTGGGTCTGGCACCGCGATTGGCTCGACGACCGCCACCTCTGGCTCGATGGGAATCGTGGGTGCGGGCTGCGGAAGGCCGGCACCGTTCAGAAAGGCGTAGATGCCCGCAGTAGCGAAGCTGAGGCCACCGCCGCCGATGAGCAAGAAAGCAAGGACTGCAGCGACATATCGCCAGGTTCCACCACCTTGGCCGCTGACCTGGCGCTGGATGGTCGAGTGGGACTGGCTGACAGAGCGGAAGTGCTCTGGAGGCACGTTCATGCACCCCGCCATGTCGTCCATCAGGGCCTTCATGTCGACGTACCGCTCGCCCGGCGTCTTGGCGAGGCACATGCGAACGATGTCCTCGAGACCTTCGGGAACCACCAGCTCGGGGGCGACGCTGAAGAAGGTCGGCACCGGCTGGTTGAGGTGCGCGATCATCGTGGCGGCGCTGTTGGGGCCGTGGAACGGGTATTGGCCGGTCAATGTCCGGAAGAGCAGGACGCCGATTGCATAGATGTCGGCGCGATGGTCGACATCCAGGCCCTTTACCTGCTCGGGAGCCATGCAATGCGGCGAGCCGAGAATCAGGCCAGCGCGAGTGATGGATTGGTCGGCTTCGGTGAGCTTGACCAAGCCGAAGTCCACGACCTTGAGCTGCTCGGCGCCGTCATCTTTGGTCTTGATGAGCAGGTTTGACGGCTTGAGATCCCGGTGGACCACGCCGCGTTTGTGTGCGTAGCGAAGGCCGCTGCACACCTGCATGATGAGGTTCAGTGCTCGCTCGCAGGGCAGCGGTCCGTCTCGGAGAACATCGGAGAGCCGCGGCCCATCGATAAACTCCATGGCCAGGAAGAACCTGCCATCTTCGAGATCACCGAAGTCGTGGAGGATGACGATATTCGGGTGGTCCAGGGAGGCTAGCGTCTCGGCTTCGAGGCGGAAGCGCTCCTCGAAGGCTCCGGAGTCTTCAGCGTCGGGTGGTGGGCTCAAAACCTTGAGTGCAACTGGACGATTGAGCTTGACGTGGTGGGCGAGGTAGACCGCGGCCATGCCACCGCGTGCGATGAGTTTGTCGACCTGATATCGGTCCGCGATGATCGCGCCGCCCTTTGGGTCGTTACGTGGGGCTGTCCCAGTAGTTGCCTTGTCGCTCACTCCGGCTCCGCCAACCTACAGACGTTAGCATACCTCAATGGTTCCCCAGGATCTCTCTGTTTGGTGGAACGGTGGTGCTCCATGGCCAGAACCTGTTTCGCACAAATCGCCCCCGGATTCGAAAGCGCGCTCTTCGATGAACTCGCTGAGCTCGGCATCCGAAGCACCGTCGAGCCGGGCGGAGTGGAGTTTCGCGCTGATGATCGCCAGCTCGTCGAGGTACACCTCTGGAGCAGATTGGCGGGCCGGGTGCTGGTTCGAGTGGTCAGTGCGCGGGCGACGAACCTCGAGCAGCTCGCCAAAGTGGTGCGCGACGGCTCGTGGGGCGCGTTTGTGCATCCAAGACAGGTCATCGAGGTGCGAGCAACGACGCGGAACAGCAAGCTGCGGCATCGGCAGACCGTCGAGCGAAAGGTCCAGCACGCCATTGCAGACGCGTTGCGCGGGCCGCGTCGCTCTCTTGGCAGGCCACCCCGGCATGAACAGCGCATCGCGGTGCGAATCCAGGACGACAGGGCAGAGGTGTCAGTGGATGCCTCCGGCGAGCTGCTCCATCGAAGAGGATGGCGAAAGAGTACAGGTAAGGCCCCGATTCGAGAGAATCTCGCCGCAGCCATCCTGCGTATGGCGGAATGGAATCCGGGTGAGCCCCTGGTGGACCCGATGTGCGGATCGGGCACGTTTGCTATCGAGGCGGCGGGTATCGACTGCACCCACGCGCCCGGTATGCGTCGGCCCTTCGCTTTCGAGAACTGGCCGTCTACCAACCAGGCGGTCCTAGCCGCGGCCCGCAAGCAGGCTGGGCGGGCCAGGGGTTCTGGCGGCACTCCCATCCTGGCTGCCGATCGGGATGCCGGAGCGTTGGCAGCGGCGCTCCCCAATGCCAAGCGCGCCGGTGTCGACGGCAAGATCACTTTCCGCGAGGTTCCCTTTCACCAGCTCGAGCCCATCCCCGGTCCCGGGCTCGTCGTGATCAATCCCCCCTATGGTCGGAGGGTGGGAGGCGGCGGCGCCACGCGGATCTTCCGTGGAATCGGACGACGTCTGCGGACTGCTTGGCCCGGGTGGCGCTGTGCCATCCTCGTTCCGGATCGCCGGAAGATCGAGCTTCTGGAGCTGCCACTGGAGGAGGTCGTTGCCTTTTCCAACGGCGGGATCAAGGTGCATCTCGTTGTGGGGCGCGTTCCGGAGTAGAGTGGCTGCATGGCGGACCAAAACGAGCCCAGCGTGACCCCCTGGCACTCTTTTCGACTTCGAAGAGCCGCGCCGGATGTAGAGCTGTGTGTAGGCGCCTTCGGCGGTCACCCGCGAGGCATTCGTGCTCACCAATGGCCCAGGTGTGCAGTCTGTAATGCGCCGATGTGCCACATGGCTCAGATCGACGCCGGGCCCTGGGTCGACCTGCGCGGATTCGCTCGGATGAGCGTCTTCATCTGCCACGCTACCGGCGGTCGCTGCGAGGACTGGGATCCGTGGAAAGGATCGAACAGAGTCATGCTGCACCGCGTCCGCGACGACAACATGTATGACGGGCCCCCGACTGTTCGTGTCTATCGTCGCGCCCGATTGACCGTGGACGAGGCCATCGACGAGCGCGCTCTGATGCTCGAGGTCAAGGAGAAGGGCGTGCCGATGAAGGCCGCGCTCGAGTCTCTGAAGCACGACAAGCTCGGCGGTGGCGCGGTGTGGCTCCACGGCGACGACACGCCCCAGAGCATTACCGGCCAGGGGCAGATGCGAATCACCATGCAGATCACGACCGACCTCGTGACGTTCGACATCACCCGCGGCGGCATGGCATATGTGTTCATCGATCCGTACGATGAATCCGAAGACGCCGGAAGAATGCTCTGGCAAGGTGGATAGCACCGCGAGTCCACGCCGCGAGGAGAATGATGACTAGAACAATGGCGACACTTGCTCTCCTCGTGCTGTCGCTGCCGGCTTCTGCGACAGACTGGGCGTCCGAGACCCAGGAGATCCACTTCTCCCACACCGACGATGTGTTCTCGGCAATTGCCTTCGACACTGGCTATCTGCCCAGCTTGGCCTCGCCGATCTCCGTTCGCTTCCACATCACTCCCACCGGCGGCGTAGTCACCGACATGGACTGCGAGAGCCGGTTGGAGTGGCCCGATCCGCTCCAGCATGCCATCGTCGGGGTGCCGAGTACGGGTTGGTTCGGTGTCGATGCCGAGGTCGAGATCGAGGCCGAGGTACACATCGATATCTTCGGGCTGTGGACCGGCTCCATCGACCTGTGGTCCGAGCAGCTCGTGATGCTCTCCGGTACCGAGTTCGACCCACCCTTGCTCGGCGAGGTCCTAGAGGGCTCGGTGGACAACCAGTTCCTGGTGGACCCGTTCGAGTACGAGATCACCGTGTTCGTGGGTTTGGACGTGGTGTTGTCCGTGGCCGTCTACCCCGAGCTCACGACGAGCATCGAGGGTGCGCAGATCTCGACCGACGGACCGGCTGGCAGCGTCTATCAAGAGGACAACGACACGCCTGGAACCTTGGGTATGCCGGCGGATCGGCCCGCCCAAATACCACTTTCCAGCACCTACTGGGCAGAGCAGTCATCGACACTGGCCCTCATATTGGAGCCAGCGGTCAGCCTCGACACACTCATCGGTGACTTCGAGCTGCTCTCCTTCCCGATTCCGATTCCGTTTGTCGATACAACCGATCTGCTGTCCTTTGATGCGGTCGACTATGTGCACCCCCTCCCGGCGACGGCGCCGCTCATGGAGGAATACGACTTCGGCGATGTGCCACTGGGTACCTTGGTGAACCTCGAGGTTCCCATCGAGAACGTCGGGTTCATGGGCCTGGAGGGAACGGTCCGAATCGATGGCGACGGTAGCTACTCTGTCTATCCAGAGAACATCTACGCGCAGCCGGGCGACCTGGACGGCGTCGTGGTCTCCTTCCTGACGAATGCCCCTGGGATCCGGGCGGCCGATCTGGTCTTCGAGAGCAACGATCCGGGCGCGCCCGCACAGATCATCTCGCTGGTCGGCAACGGCTGGACCGAACCCGACGAGGAGACCACCAACACCGACGACGGTCCGCCCGATGATCTGACAAGTGAGACCGAGGCGACGGATCTCAAGACCTGCGGGTGCGCGAGCAGCGGTGGGGCGTCTTGGGGCTGGATGGCCGTGCTCCTGCTGATGATCCGGCGTCGACTACGCTAGTTCTCCAGTTGCCGCGCTGCCTTGAGGATCAAGAACTTCACACGGCGATAGTCCCCTTCAGCCTCCCCGAACCAGGCCTCCGGAGTGAAGCCGTCGGGAACTGCGAAGCCTGGAGGCGCCTTGATCCAGCAGGGTCGCCGCGAAAAAACCCCAGCCAAATCCATGTCGCCCCAAGGGGGGTCGAGGAAGAGAAGGTCGCCGTCCAGGCTCATCTTGCGCGCGTCGCCGAAGTGGAAATCGATCTGGTCCGCGACGCCATAGATCGCGGCGTTGTGGGCCGCCATCTCCAGGCGCCGCCGGCTCGAGTCCACCGCGATGACTCTGCATCCGGCGCGAGCAAATCCAATGGCGTTGCCACCGCAGCCGCACATGGCGTCTATGACCGTAGCGCCGCGGCACTGCTCACCGAGGCGGAGTGCGAGGATCTCCGGGGTCAAAGAGATCTTTCCCTCATCGTCGAGCCGTGTCCCCGGGAGGGTGAAGCCCGGAGTTGTCTGGCGTCGTCGTCGGGCATCATCGGTTCGAGCGGACCGCACTAGACTGCGCTTGAGTGGGGGGCGGATATCGAGCTCGATCTTCTGGCCTCCGAGCTCGAGTCCTCGCAGTCTGGCGGCGAGATCGGCGGCGTCTCTGCGCTCTAGCACCTCGATGTCGCCGAACCAATCGCCCGCGCCCAGCAGACGCCGGCGATCCACCCAGGTGGGGATCCCGGTGACGCGGACCTCGGGCATCAGCTCAGAGTGACGGAGACAGGAGCGTGATCCGAGGGCGTCTTCCATCCTCGCACGTCGGAGTGGATGGTCACCGCGGTGCACCGGCTGTCGAGTGATGCCGTCAGCAGGGTGTGATCGATCCGCATGCCGTGGTTTCGCTGGAAGCCCATCTTCTGGTAGTCCCACCAGCTGAAGTCACTCGCGAAGGGGTTCCGCTCTCGGTAGGGATCGACGAAGCCCCAGTCGATGAACGCCTCGAAGCGGGCGCGCTCCAAAGGGTGGCAGAGCAGGATGCCGTCGCAGCGGAATGGATCCCAGACATCGGCGTCCTCGCGGGCGATGTTCATGTCGCCACACAGCAACACATCGTCCGTGGCTTTGTGGCGCTCGCCGATCATCTTGAAGAGCCGGTCGTACCAGGCCAGCTTGAAGGCGAATCGATCCGAGCCGAGTCGGGTTCCATTGGGGGCGTAGATCCCGATGATTCGGATGCCCTCCACCGTGCCGCCGATCAGCCGTGCCTGCGTGTCGTCGCCGCCGTCTTCGATCCCTTTCTGCACGTCGGCGATGGGGTGCTTGGAGAGCATGGCGACGCCGTTGTAGTTCTTCTGCCCCCACCACTCGAGGTGCGGATAGCCGGCCGCTCGGATCTTGGCGGCTGGGAACAGGTCATCGGTGAGCTTGAGCTCTTGCAGGCACACGACGTCTGGGGATTCGTCACCGAGAAAGCGGATCAGGTGGTCGATCCGCGCCCGCAGACTGTTGACGTTCCAGGTGACGATCTGCATCAGAGCTTGTTGGGATCCGCGATGTGCCCGGTGATTGCCGCAGCGGCAGCCACCGCGGGAGAGACCAGGTAGACCGGCCCGGGTCCACCCATTCGACGGGCGAAGTTCCGGTTGGTGGTCGACGCCGTCGTCTCACCCGGGAGGGGGATTCCGGGCCCGTTTCCAATGCAGGAGCCGCAGCCGGGCTCGGTGACGACCGCACCGAGATCCCTGAACATCGCGAGGAGTCCCTCGGCCTCGGCGGCCCGCTGCACATCGGCGGAGTTGGGGGTCACCGTGAGGCGCACTCCCTCGGCGAGGGTCTGTCCGCGAAGCACCTCTGCGGCGGCCCGAAGATCGGACAGGGAGCCCCCGGTGCAGGAGGCGATGACGACGTTGTGGATCGCTACCTCGGTCATTTCGCCCAGAGGAGCGCGATTTCGGGAGTCGCCCGGCGTCGCAACCGTGAGGGGAACGTCGGCGAGATCGACGGCGATCGTGCGGGCGTAGGTGGCGCCATCATCGGCGTGCACCAACAGGTCGGTGGCGTCGATTCCACGCCTCTCCTGCATGAAATCCACAATGGGTTGGCAGGGTTCGACCACGCCAGTCATCAGCCCACCCTCGACGGTCATGTTCGTGAGCACCGACAGCTCGTCGACGTTCCACTGTTCGAGGCCGGCGCCGCCAAACTCGATGATGCAGGTGTCGGTGGGGCTGGTGCGCCAGTGCTCTTCGCGGAAGTAGGGGTCGCCGATGAGGTGCAGGATCAGGTCTTTGGGTGAGAGCGCTCCGCGGGCCGCGCCGGTGACCTCGACTCGAACCACCTTGGGAACGGTGACCGGGATCAGGCCGGTTCGCAGGGCAAAAGCCATCGCCGTCGAGCCGACACCGAAGGCGAAGGCGTTCAGCACTCCCGCCGTCGGCGTGTGGGAGTCGGTGAGCACGACGATGTCGCCCGGTGCCGCGTAGTCTTCGACGACGATTCGGTGGCAGACGCCGGGTGGGTGGGAGCGGCCGGGCCCGTGCAGTCGGATGCCGTCGCGCTCACAGGCCTCGACCATCTCCTCGGTCAGCCTCATGGCGGGGGCCAGGCGCGCCGCTTTGGTGCTCTCCGGCACCGCGTCGTGGTTGATAAGCACGAAGTGGTCCTCGAAGGCAGCGGCCATTTCGGGGCGTTCGACCGGGGTATCCCCCCACTCGGTGCGGTACAGGGCCATCACCATTCCGGTGGTGTACTCGTGCATGCCGCGGAACCCGGCGCTGCAGAGGACCTGGTCTCCGGGGGTCACGCTGTTGATGCCGGTGCTGCCGTCGCCGCGCCAGGCCTTGGCGGCGACGATCTTCTCGGCGATATTCATTGGGCGCGGGTCGATATCGGTCGCGTAGGTCGGTGTGATGTCCCCGGCGAGGAGCTGGGTTCCGTAGGGCATCAATCCGCCGGCTTCGGCCACGGCGCGGAAGAACGGCGGAAGCGCGGCCGAAAACGCAGTGAGATCTACGTCCTCTCCGGCCTCGAGGCGGTCGATGACAGCCCTGTCGGTTGTGAAGGGCATGCCGCTATAGACCATGTTCTCCTGGAAGATCCGCTGAAAGGAGTCCGCCACGACGAGCTCGATGCCCGCTCCGACGTGGGCCACCACAGCCACTTCGCGCGAGGAGCCGCTGCCATAGGCGTGGCCGCCGACGACAACCTGGAATCCACCGCCCTTCACCGCGCCCTCGTCGACCGTGTCGAGGAAGTTGTGCAGGAACCAGGGCCCGAGGATCTCTGGCGTGTAACCGAAGGTACAGGCGCGGCCGGAGATCATCGCGTCGGTGTTCACGCCGTAGACGTAGTCGGCTGAGTCGCCGCCAAAGTTCGCGCCGGCGAGCTGGCTCTGAAGGTTCGGTGCGTCGTTGACGAGGTGGAGAATGCGGCCGGTGAGCTTCACAGAAAGGCTCCAATTCGGGGTGAAGCCGGCTCTTTAACCCATAGCGACGAGGGTGTTGGCAGCTTCGACCACATCGGAGTCGGGATGGCCCTGGAGGTGTGTGGCGCGCTGGATGGCGTCGGGTGTTGGACGGCGCTGGAGATAGGTCAACAGCGCTTGGAGTTGCTTTGGGCTGGGCATGCCCTTGCCCCAGAACTGCCACCACGGCTTCACGCCCTCGGGGAGTTGGTCGAGGAAGGGCCGCGCGCTCCAGTGGGGGTTCTTGACCAGCATCATGTCGAGCTCGGTGAGCCGCTCCAGCCAGCCGGGCTCGCGGAGGAAGCTGGCGATGGCCACGTCGATGTCTGGCGGCGCTGGATCTGCGGTGTTCGCCGCCGTTCTCTCGAGGAAGGCGAGATCTGGATAGCCGGGGTGGTCGATGGGGCGCACCCGCTCGCGAGCCTCGAACATAGGGAGCACGGTCGCCAGGGCGTAGCCGCTCAGATCCGGCTGGATCTTCTGGTCGGAGAGGAAGGCGTCGAGCATGTCGACGGACTCCTGGTGTCCGGGCCTCTTGGCTTCGTCGTACTGGCACATCGCCTCGACGATGCCGCGCAGCTGCGCGACGCCCTCGGGGGTTAGCTCGGGCGGAGAGAGCTTGCTGAGGTTCTTTTCGAGGGCTTCGGCGTGGAATGTGTGGTGCACGGAGAGCACGATGTGGCGGCCGGTGACGAGCTCGTAGAGGCAGACGCCGAGGCTGTAGATGTCGATCGAGGGTTTGTCGTCGTGACCGTCGAGTCGCTCCGGCGCGAGGTAGCCGCGGGCACCGAGCACCATCGACATCGTCTTCGCTTCTTTGCCCTCGAAGTCTGCCCGGGCGATGCCGAAGTCCACCATCTTCATCTCGCCCTCGATGGACAGGATCATGTTCGAGGGCTTCACGTCTCGGTGGATGATTCGCATGGGCTTGCCATCCACCTCGTTGTTGTAGGCGGCTGTCAGCGCGAGGGTGGCGAGGCGGATGAGCTCGACGGCGACTCCGAGGGGAAGGCCGTTTCGATGGTGTTTGATCAGCTCTTCGAGGGAAACGCCTCGGACCCACTCCATCACGACTACGGGGCGATCGCCGATGTTCACCAGCTCGTCGACGTGCACGATGTTCGGGTGGCTTATCTTCGAGAGCATCTGCGCTTCGTCACGGGTGCGTGCGATGACCCTGGGGCGGTTGAGGTGCGCGCGCTTGAGGACCTTGAGCGCCACCAGCCGGCCGGTGTGCAGATCGCGAACGACGCACACGGTGCCGAAGGTGCCGGCAGCGGCGATCTCGCACAGCTTGAAGGCAGGAACCGTCATTTGAGTCATACTAGACCTACTTGCTGCGGTGGCCGCCCATCTCGTTGTTGAAGAGGCGAACATCGACCCTCGCCGCGTCGCGTGCGAGCCAGATTTTCCTGTTCGCTGGCCAGTCGGTGTGCATCTGGGAACCCTATCGAAGCGGCCCCATAACTCTCTCCGCGACCCTCACCAGTATCAGCGGCCTCCGGGGCGTTCGGCCAGCCCGAGCTTGAGCTTGAGGCGCTTCGATCCGCGGAGGACGACGAGATGAACGACCTCGCCCGGACGTTTGTTGCCAACCGCTTTGATCAGATCAGCGGGCTCGAGGATCGGCATGTCGTCCACCGAGACCACGACATCACCCTTCTGCAGGCCGGACTTCGCGGCCGGTGTGCCCTCGAATACCCGGTGGATGACGGCTCCTTTGGTGGTGTTGACGCCGACTATTTGGGCGAGCTGGGGTGTCAGCGGCCGGGGCTCGACTCCCAGATAGCCGCGGCTGATGTGACCGTCGGCCGCGAGCTCGCTGATCACGCCCGAGAGCAGATCGGATGGGATCGAGAACCCGATGGTGTTTGCGCCGGCAATGATGGCGGTGTTCATGCCGACGACGTTGCCGTTGATGTCGAAGAGGGGGCCACCGGAGTTGCCTTGGTTGATCGCCGCATCGGTCTGGATGTAGTCCTCGGTTCCGTAGACGTCGTTGCTGAGGATTCGGCCCTTGGCGGACACGATCCCGGCGGTGACCGTGTGTCCCAGCCCGAGAGGATTGCCCATGGCGACGACCCAGTCGCCGACGCGCAGCTCGGACGATGATCCGAGGTCGACGTGGGGCCAATCCTCCGAGCCGATCAGCTGTAGCAGTGCGATGTCCATGGTCCGGTCGAGTCCCAGGACCTTGGCCTGTGCGGACTCGCCGTCGCGGAGGAGGACCGTGATGTTGTCGGCCTCGGCGACCACGTGAGCGTTGGTGAGGACCTTGCCGTCGGCGGAGATGATGAAGCCGGATCCTTCTCCGCGCTCGATCCGCGGCTGCGACGAGAAGAGGTGTCGAAACATCGGGGGGATCTCGGCGAGATCCTGACCGGGGGCGGAGACGGCTTCGACCTTGATGGCGACGACAGCGGGCTCGACGGCCTCCACCAGCGGCGCGAAAGACTGCATCGGGTGGTAGGTCTCCATCACGGGAGCAGGCACCTCGATGTCTTCGTCTGCGTCTTCGACTTCGGCTATTGTTTCGGCCTTAGGAGCTTTTTCATCGACGGCCTCTGCGCTCTGACTGAGCGGAACCCATGTCACGCAGGCACCGAGCAGGGCGCCGGCGGCGACGAGTGCGACGTTTCGGGTCATGAATGCCTCCCATTCGCTCTACTTGCATTTCATCACGGTGTACGAGCGGGGCAACGGCATAAACGTCATTGGTTGTCTCCAAGTTTCGCAACCGAGGTCAAGGCTGTCGTGCAGATGCAGGACTTGACCGCCAATCGTAGAGGACCATCAACTTGCACAGGATGCCGTCCATCACCGTCGCTGACACTGAGATCCGGGCGATTTCAGTTGCCGGCGTGCAGACCTGCATCGAGGTTCCCAGCTGGAAGCTCGCCTTTGATATCGGCAAGTGTCCGAGCGGTGCGGCAGCCATTCCCCGGATCCTCTTCACCCACGGTCATGTCGACCACATGGGAGGCGTGATCCACCACGTGGCAACGCGGTCGATGGTCGGCATGTCTCCTCCCGAATACGTCGTTCCCGCGGAGTATTATGAGGGTTTCCTGCGCCTCCTCGACTGTTGGAGGGAGCTGGACCAGTCGGAGCTTCCCTGCACGGTGCGGTCGGTGTCTCCGGGTGACCAGTTCTCCGTGGGAAAAGGAAAGAACATCCGAGTTTTTCGGTCAGTACATCGCGCTCCCACGGTGGGCTATGCCCTCATGCGGAAGACGCGGCGGCTCCGCCCCGACCTAGTGGGCCTCGGCACGGAAGAGATCGGGGAGCGCGCCCGAGCGGGCGAGGCGGTCAACGTGTTCGGAGAGTTCCCCGAAGTGGTGTTTTGCGGGGACACGACCATCGATGTCGTCGAGCGAGAGGAGCTGGTACGCACCGCGAAGCTCCTCATCCTCGAGGCGACCTTCCTCGACGATCAGGTTCCCCAGGATCGCGCGCAGATCACCGGGCATGTGCACCTCGACGATCTGATCGAGCGTGCCGATCTGTTCGAGAACGAGGGGATCCTGCTGACCCACTTCTCAGCGCGGTACGGGGCGGTCCAGGTTCGAGAGATCCTGGCGGATCGGCTACCGGAGAGCCTCCGCGGCCGAGTCACTGCCCTGCTGCCGACCTAGCCTAGTCCGTGCACGTGATGTGCTTCTGTAGCCATGGCACCTTGCCGCGAACCGCGTCGAGGTAGATGGCCTGCACCCGGCGGGTGATGGGGCCGGGTTTGCCACTGCTGATCTCGCGGCGATCGACGCTCTGGATCGGCGTGACCTCGGCAGCCGTGCCGCACATGAAGGCCTCGTCAGCGACGTAGAATGCGTCGCGTCCGAACAGCTGCTCGACGACCTCGTAGCCCTCGTGGCGGAGGATCTCGATCACCGAGCGGCGGGTGATGCCCGGCAGGATGTTCGAGACGGGGGGCGTCTTGATGGTGCCGTTTTTGATGACAAAGACGTTCTCGCCGGTTCCCTCGGCGACAAAGCCGTGGTGGTCGAGCATCAGAGCCTCGTCGTAGCCGTCGTCGTTGGCCTCGTAGCGGGCCAGGATGCTGTTGACGTAGTGCCCGACCACTTTGGCGCGGGACATGGCCGCATTGGGGTGGTTTCGCGAGAACGAGCTGGTCTTGAGGCGGACGCCTTTCTGTAGCCCCTCATCTCCGAGGTAGGCCCCCCACTTCCACGCGGCGATGACCATGTGCAGCGGGTTGTCGCGAGCGCCGAGGCCCATCTGTCCCGCGCCCAGGAAGGCCAGTGGACGCACATAGGCCTCGGTGAACTTGTTGACCTCGAGGACCTCCAGGCAGGCGGCGACGAGCTCGTCCTGTGAATAGCGAAGGGGGAGGCGGATCATGCGAATGGAGTCGACGAGGCGGACGATGTGCTCCTCGAGGCGCCAGATCCCGGCTCGCCCATCGGGCTGCGTGTAGGCGCGTATGCCCTCGAAGGCGCCGAGTCCGTAGTGGAGGGTGTGTGACAGGACGTGGACTCTGGCGTCTTCGTAGGGGATCATCTCCCCGTCGAACCAGATGAACTCCGACTCGATACCCATCAGCGACTCCCTTATTTGTTTGTGTTCACTGTACCGGTGCGATCGAGCTCCACAATCGGCAGCCCGATTCCCTCCAGTTCATTCATGACTTTGGTGCGATCCCCGACCACGAGCCAGAAGGTGGCTTCTGGCACGATCCATTTCTGGAGCGCCCCGTTGGCCTGCGCCGTGTCGATGGATTGGACAGCTGGAATATATTCCGTCACCCGGTCCTCGGAGAGGCCATACCTCCAGATTTCGAACTCTTGATTGAGTATCGAGGAGATCGTCTCGAATTTGCTTGGCCACTTGAGAGCCAGACCGTCTCTCGAGGTTGAGATCTCCTTGTCCGTGAGCGGTTCTTCGCCGCGAACTCGAGCGATCTCTCCCCGCATTTCCTGGAGAGAAGCTGCTGTCACGTTGGTGCGGACCGAGGTCTGGCACGAGTAGCCGCCAGCCCCGTGACGGGCGTGGGTGTAGCACCGAGCGCCATAGGTGTAGCCCTTTCCTTCCCGGAGGTTCATGTTCATCCGGGCGGTGAAGGCTCGGGCAAACATCTGGTTGGCGACCTCGATGGCGGTCCAGTCGGGCCCATCCTGGCTGTCGATGACGGTGTAGCTGCTGATCACCGACTGCGATGCTTTGGGGTTGTCGACAAAGTAGAGGACCTCTTCGCCAATCTCTCCGGGCTCCGCTGTCACTGGAGCTGGCCGGATATCGGCGGGAGCCCAGGAACCGAGGCGCTCCTCGAGCAAGGGCACGACCTCTTCCGCGGTGAAGTCTCCACCGACGAGCAGGAGCGCATTCTCGGGTCCGCTGTAGCGCTTGTACAGGTCGACGACGTCTTCGCGAGTGACGGCCTGCAGCGACTCGGCGGTGGGCGCGCGGCCAAGATACTCGTCGCCATAGACGAGCTTCTGGAGGATGCGGGAGCTCAGCCTGCCCGGATCCGTGAGGGCGATCTCTACATCGGCGATCTGACGGGTTCGCGCGATCTCCACCTCTTCGTTCGGGAAGCTCGGATTCACGACCACATCGGCGAAGATGTCGAGGATGTCGGGCAGGTTGCGCTTGATTCCATTGGTGGTGAGCAGAGCGCTGTCGGTGTCGAGTCGCGTGGAGATCCCGCCGCCGAGGAGCTGCAGTTCACGGGCGATCTCGCTGCCAGTTCGGTCCGCGGTACCATTGGCCACGAGCCCGAAGGTCAGCTGTGCTAGCCCTTCCTTTCCGGGAGGATCGACGTATTCGCCCACACCGAGCACGAGGCGGACCTCCCAGAGGGGCACCTCGTTGTTGGTGAAGACCAAGACATCGAGGCCGTTGGAGAGCGTGGCGAACTCGGGGTCGTTGACCTGGAACGGCTTCGCGTCGAGGGGCGCCGGTAGCTCTGCTGGTCGCTCCAGAGCGCTGGCGGTTGCCAGGCAGAGGATGAGGGCAATCATGCCTTTCCCCCCGCTGCTTTGGACTTCTTGAACAGTCTCTCCCAGAAGGACTTTCCCTTGTTGGAACCGCCCTTCTCGGGACGGATGTGGAGGATCACGCGCTGACCGCTGAACACCGGCTGGGCGGCGGCCGTGATCTGCTGAGAGGTCAACGACTCGTAGCGAGCAGTGGTGGAGAGCAGCATCGCCGGATCGCCGGCTTGATAGGCGAACCGGTTCAGAGTGTCCGCCTTGGACTGTACTGTGCGTAGCCGCCTGTACAGGCTGCTCTCAATCCCCGCCCTCGCAGCGGCGATCTCCTCGTCAGTCGTGGGTTTGTCTCCCGTGATCTCGGCGAGGACCTCGTCGATGATGGCGACCACTTCGTCGGAGTCGTGGCCGGGCGCGGCGGTGGCGTTGATGATGAACGCCGACGTGAGGCGGCGGGACGTCTGTCTGGCGCTGACGCTCTTGGCGATCCCGGTTTGCACCAGCCGCTGGTAGAGGCGGGAGCTCTTGCCGCTCGACAGCGCCGAGGAGAGGAGGTCGAGCTCTGCGTCGCCGTCGGCGTAGTGGGCGGGGGAGTGCCAGGCCACCCACACTCGCTGCTCGGGCACCGGCGCAGTTTGTCGGATCGTGATGGTGTTCGATAGGGCATGGGGCGGCGGATCGGGGCGAACGACTGGCTCGCCGGCGGGAATCTCTCCGAAGTATTCGGCGATCAGCTCCTTGGTGGCATCCGTTTCGAAGTCCCCCGAGACAACCAGAGACGCGTTGTTGGGCACGTACCAGGTGTCGAAAAAGCCTTGTACATCCTCGAGGCTGGCGTTCTCGAGGTCCTCGTGGGTGCCGATGGTGGAGTGATGGTAGGGGTGTCCACTCGGATAGAGGGCGGCGTAGAGGTCGATTCGGGCGCTGCCATAGGGCCTGTTTTCGTAGCGCTGGCGGCGTTCGTTCTTGACGACCTCTCGCTGATTATCGAGTTTGTCCTGATCGATGATCAGCCAGCCCATGCGGTCGCTCTCCACGAACAATGCCATGGGCAGATGCTGGGCGGGCACGGTCTGGTAGTAGTTGGTGCGGTCGGTAGAGGTGCTGCCGTTGACCGTGCCACCGACGGCTTCTAGGGGCTTGAAGAAGTCGGTGGGCAGAGACGCCGAGCCCTGGAACATCATGTGCTCGAAGAGGTGGGCGAAGCCCGAGAGACCCGCCGTTTCGTCCTTTGAACCGACGTGGTACCAGGTGTTCACGCTGACCAGTGGCGTCGAGTGGTCGGGGGCCAAGATTACGTCGAGGCCGTTCTCGAGTTCGTACATCTCGAAGGGGATTGCCAGCTCTTCTGCATGCGCGTCTGTGGCGCACGCGAGGAACATCAGCATCCAACTCATCCAGCCTCCACGGGGCGCATCTTAACGAATATCGGGGCTCGGCGATCCCTGGACAAGACATTTGCGAGCACTTCAACTAGAGTCCATGGGTGCCACCCTGTGGGAGGGAGTCGTGCGTCTCACTATTGCCCTGACTTTGATTCTCGCTGGATGCGGTTCCAGTTGGACGATTCGGAAGGACTCCGAGCTGGCCGTGGGCTGTGTGCTCTCGAACTTCTACCTGGATTCCGACGAGGACGGCTGGGGCGACGGATCAGAGCCGCCAGAGCAAGCCTGTGAGGCCATCCGAGAAGAAAACCGCACCGCATCGAATGGTCGCGACTGCGACGAGGGCGACCCTGACATCACCGGCTTGGTGGGAGCCTTGTGCCCCGCGAATCTCATCACTGTCCAACCCACAGACACCGCGATTCAGTACGCCGGTGTGCTCTTCGACGAGAGCGAGTTCGTCTTTGTCTTTGGCCAGTCCACCCAGACCCAGCGCTACACCGTTGGCGATATCGCCTGTGAGGGTTGGGCAGGAGCTGATCCGGTTGACGAAACCTGGATTGCTCGCGGTCAGCTGGCGACGTTTGGATCCGAGGCCGAGCTCGACGCGGTGAAGTCGCGCATCGAAGACGCGGTCGGCGACTCCGTCTATGCGGGTTTCATCGGAATCGAGTGGGAGGGTTCTTCGGTTGATAGCGGTTCTTGGAGCTGGGTTGACGAGGAGTCGAGCGACACACTCATCGAACAGGCCATGGACTGGTGCGGTGGCGTCGCCCCGTCTCCGCTGGACTTCTTTCCAAATTTGAACCCGGATAATCCCGATCATGCGCCCGCCATCAACCAAGAGATGCAGCGGGTTCGCATTGCGATGATCCTCGAGGACAACGGGCAGTGGTGCCTGGGCGTGCCCTCGGATGCCGTGATGGAAGGCGATGCCATGGACGGCCTCTACACTCACACCTTGGGCCACTTCGTGTGCAAGCGCACCAAGCCCAACGTCGCGGACTACACGGAGTCCGTGCAGAGCGAATAGTGTTCAGGGCCTTCGTTCTCGCAACCCTGGTTGGGTGTGGTTCGAACTGGAGAGACCGCGGGAATTTCCAAGAAAGCGTTGGCTGCACGCTGTCTAGCTTCTACATGGATCTCGACGAGGATGGTTGGGGCGACAGTGCGGTCGAGCCAGTTCAGGCTTGCGAGCCGCTTCGCGAGGACGGCTTCACGGCGAGGAACGGCCGCGACTGCGACGACGGCGACTCCGAAATCACTGGGCTGGTTGGGGCCGTCTGCCCGGCGAATCTCATCACCGTCGACCCGACCGGCGTCGCGATTCAGTACGCCGGCGTGGTCTACGAAGACAACGAGTTCGTGTTTGTGTTCGGGGAGACCACCGAGACCCAGCGCCACACCGTTGGTGACTCCGCCTGCGAAATGTGGGCGGGATCCGAGCTCGTCGACGACCTCTGGGTCCCCCGTGGTCAGCTGGCGACGTTCGACTCCGCTGCCGAGCTCGACGAGGTGAAATCGCGCATCGAAGACGCGGTGGGCGGCTCCAAATACGCGGGTTTCATAGGCATCGAGTGGGAGGGCGCGTCCGAAGGCGCATGGAGCTGGGTCGACGAATCCAGCGACACGCTGCTCGGGCAGGGGATGGGCTGGTGCGGAGGCGTGGCCCCGACCCCGCTGGATTTCTTTCCGAACCTGAGCCCTGACAATCCCGCGCACCTCGACGCCATCATCGTGGAGATGGAACGGGTCCGCGTCGCGATGATCCTCGGCGACTCGGGTGAGTGGTGCCTCGGCCTCCCCTCGGATGGCGTGAGGGAAGGCGACGCGATGCACGGGCAATACACGGCCACCGAGGGCCACTTCGTGTGCAAGCGGGCCAAGCCAGATTTCGCGGACTACGCGCTCTAGGTCGGTCTACAATTGACGGTCAAGTCCTGCGGCTGCACCCAAGACCTGCAAACTGACGAACATACGCTGGTGAAACCTGAACAATTTGCAATTCCTCCCGACGACCCTCCAGAATTCTGGAGGATATGTACGCCAGCTCACAGCCCATGGGTTTGACTCCGGACTTGACCTCTACAGTTGCCGGTCAAGTCCTCCGACTGCACCCATGCCCTGTCAGCTGACGAACATATGTTGGTGAAACCTAAACAATTTGCAATTCCTCCCGACGGCCCTCCAGAATTCTGGAGGATATGTACGCCAGCTCACAGCCCATGGGTTTGACTCCGGACTTGACCTGCAGCGAAGCGCTGCGTCGGTTGGCTGACCGACTGAGCATGAGGTAGCTGAGGTTTCAGCCCTGGAGCCTCGTGTCGGATTCCTCGTCAGCACAACCGCGTGAGCTGGGGGCGCTTCCAGCGCTCGCCGTCGGTCTCGTTGGTGTGACGTATGTACTCCTCATTGTCGGTGCCTCGGTGCGGGTGAACAATGCGGGCCTGGCTTGTCCTGACTGGCCGCTGTGCTTCGGCGAGGTGATTCCGCCCATCGACTTCGGTGTGGCCTTCGAGTTCGGACATCGTGTGCTCGCCGGCCTGGTGAGCCTCGGGTTCTTGGGGCTGGTGGCCCTGATGTGGCGTCGCCGGGACGACGTGCCAAAGCTCGCTTTCACTTTGGCCGGCATCGCCGCTGTGGTGCTGGCGATTCAGGTGGTTCTCGGCGGACTCACGGTCTGGCATCTGCTCGCGGAGTGGACGGTTACCAGCCATTTGCTGGCTGGAAACAGCTTCTGTCTGTTGCTCCTCCTCGTTGCGCTGACCTTGCGCGAGAGAGTCAATCCCGTCACTCGGGCGGCGGTGACCTGGAACCAGCGTTGCTTCGCCGCGCTGCTGGCGGTTGCTGTTCCCCTCCAGCTTGGACTGGGAGGTTTGGTGTCTTCCAGCCACGCCGGTCTGGCCTGCAGCACGTGGCCGGCCTGCAACGGCGACGCCTGGTTCCCGACCTTCGCCGGGCTCGTCGGGCTGCAGGTCACCCATCGGCTCGTTGCCTACGCCCTCTTTGCCGGGGCGTTGGCTGCAGTCGCGGCAACGCGCGGACACGGACGCCTTGGAAAGACTGCGGTGCTCATCGCCGGTCTGGTCGCAATCCAGGCCACCATCGGCGTCCTCAACGTATTTTGGCACTTGAAAGCGGAGGTCACCCTGGCTCACACCGCCGGCGGTGCCGCCATCGTGCTCGCCACGACCTGGATGAACTGGGAGGCCTGGCGCTCCCCGGTCATCGCAGCGAGCCCCTCATCGATCCGTCAGCCTGCCCGGGATCTCGCATGAACGAAGCCGTCCGAATCGAACCGCGCACCACGCCAGATACTCTGCGACTCTATGTCGACATCACCCGTCCCAAGGTGATGGCGCTGGTGGTGTTCACTGGTTTGCCCGCACTCCTGCTCGGTCAGGAGGTCTGGCCTACTCCCTGGCAGGCGTTCTGGGTGCTCGCGGGCACGGGCTTTGCGGGCGCGGCAAGCTCTGCCTTCAACGCCTATTTCGAGCGCGAGGCGGACGCTCGCATGTCCCGGACTCGAAACCGGCCGCTTCCGGCGGCTCAGGTCCTGCCCCAGGTGGTGCTCGGCTACGGCGCGCTCCTGACTGTGCTCTCCACGCTCATCCTCGCGGTAGTGGGAGGGCCGACCGCAGTGGCCGTCGCGCTTGCGACCATCGGCTTCTACGTCTGTGTCTACACGCTCTGGCTCAAGCCGCGCACCCCGCAGAACATCGTCATCGGCGGGGCTGCCGGTGCCACTGCGCCGCTCATCGCGTCCGCTGCAATGGACGGCTCCATCTCCATGGGTGCCTGGATCCTGTTTGCCATCATCTTCCTGTGGACGCCGCCGCACTTCTGGGGCCTCGCGATCTATCGCAAGAAAGAGTACGAGTCAGCTGGGTTTCCGATGATGCCTTCCGTGATCGGAGACGTGGCGACACGCCGTCGTTCGCTGGCCTACACCCTGGCGCTCCTGCCCGTCACCCTTGCGCCGGTCTGGCTTGGCTATCTGGGACCGCTATACGCGGCGATCGCCGTAGCCGGTGGCCTGTGGTTCCTCTACCTCGTCGTGCAATCCATGCGTGGCGACCAGCCGGCGTTGGACTGGAAGGTCTTCAAGGGCTCGGTCAGCTACCTGTCGATCCTGTTCTTGGCGATGCTCGTCGACCTGCTGGTGCCGGCGGTCTTCTAGCGTCACTCCACCAGGCGCGCTGGGCGAGAGAACTGAACGCCGAGAAGGGTCGAGAACACGCCCGAGACCTGGTCTCCGATGTCGACTCCGCCTTCGAGCCGGAGCGTGAGTCCCCAGTAGCGATGTCGCCGGAACTCGGCACCGACACCCCCTCGCGCCGTGTAGTCGAGAGATGTGCTGTTGCCCACGCTCGTGAGGAGGGGGCCCCCAGCCAGGAAACCGGACACACCGGCCACGATGAGATCGTTTCCTTTGCGCAGCTCGAGCAGTGGCGCCGTTCGCATGGCTTGGGGGGGGGATCCTTTCGCGCCCCCGAGGTGGAGGAGATCCTGCCGCACGTTCACGCCGATGGACGTGTATCTGCCGATGGCGTACGCACTGTCATAACGCCCGAACCACCAGCCAAATCCGCCCATCCAGCCCGGCCCGGCAGCCATGGGTGCGTCCCCCATCCCGAGGCCCCCAGCCACATCGAGATATGGGCCGCTCATATTCTCTGCGAACTGGGCGTTGGCCGATGTCGACAGGGCGATAAAAAGGGTGAGCACCCGCGCACCTTATCAAGGTGGAGGACGCGATGACTGAGTACGAAAGAATGTCAGCTGCCCTACGAGGCGAACCGGTCGATCGCGCCCCCGTGTGGTTCATGCGGCAAGCCGGCCGGTATCTCCCCGAGTACATGGCTATTCGCAAAGAGGTGAGCTTCCTCGAGCTCTGCGGGGACAGCGATCTGTCTTGCGAGGTCACCATCCAACCCATCGACCGCTTTGGCCTCGATGCGGCGATTGTCTTCTCGGACATCCTCACCATCCCCGAGGCCATGGGGCGCGAGGTCACCTTCACCAAGGGCATGGGGCCACGCCTGCCAAACCCGGTTCGCACAGCGGCAGATGTCGCCAGCCTGAAGCGTCCCGACGTGGCCGATGCCCTGACTGTGGTGCCCGAGACCTTGAAGAAGTTCCGTGCCGCGCGTCCGGATATTCCCATTCTTGGCTTTGCCGGCGCGCCTTTCACGCTTCTCTGCTACATGGTCGAGGGCTCGGGCAGCAAGAACTGGCTCGGTCCGAAGAGCATGATGTTCGAGCAGCCAGAGACGGCGAAGAAGCTGCTCGATCTGCTCGCCGACGTGGTTGGCGATTATCTGCAGCTCCAGATCGACAGCGGGGCGGTCGCCGTTCAGATGTTCGACACCTGGGCGGGCGTACTCAGCGGCGAGGACTACCGACGTTGGGCTCTTCCAGCCGCTGCGCGTGCCATGGCTCGGGTCAAGGGTGCTCCGCGCATCTACTTCACTCGCGACTCGTCGCCGTTCCTGCCCTGGCTCGCCGAGACCGGCGCCGACGTGATGGGACTCGACTGGAGAGTCGACCTCCCCCGCGCCCGCAAGATCCTCGGAGACATGCCAATACAGGGCAACATGGACCCCGTCGCCCTCTACGCACCGAAAGAGGACATCCAAGCTCGGGTGAAGAAGATCCTCGCCCAGGCCGGCCCGCGGGGTCACGTGTTCAACCTCGGCCACGGCGTGCTTCCAACTACACCGATCTCCGGTGTCGAGGCCATGATCGAGGCGGTCAAGCAGTCCTCGGCCGCGTGACGGTTACCCGTTCGGTGCTCTAGAGTGGGATGGCAAACCCGCTGACAAAGAGCGCAGCACCGCCGACGAACAAGCCGGTGGATGTTCCGGCAGCGACGTTGGCACCCAGCCGGAGGCGCTCCAGCCGCTCTTCGCTCCAGTAGGGTTGGTTGTACTCATAGAATGCTTCGGTGTTGGCGGCGAAAGCGATGCCACTTGCGCCCATGAGGAGACCGCCGATTCCCCATAGAGCGTCCCGTCGCCGGCGGTTCTTCCTTCGCCGCCCTTCCTCGTGGTAGAGGGCCAGCGCTGGCGGTGTCAGCTCGGCTTCGAGCTCCAGGGACGTGGTCGTGAAACGCGAGAGTTCAGGTAGAACGCCGCCCGGGGGCACATACCTCGACCAGAGCACCATGCCGCTTGGGCTGGTCACTTGCACGATGCTCGGCAGGGCGGCCGGGCGCTGACGTGAGCGAATGCCGTCCACCACCAGGGTCAGATCCGGGGGCAGCTCGACGGCGACCCACGCGACAGCGGACTGGTAGCGGGCGCGATTCCACAGGTCGGCCAGGCTGCTTCCCGGCGGGAGCACGGCGTCCGAGGGTGTGTAGCCGGGGTCGAGCATCTGAGCGCTCTGGAAGGAGCGGATCGCCTGCGACGCGTTGTCGTGGGTGAACTGACGAAGTCCCTCGAGGCGGTGGATGGCTGCGGCCTGGCCGAGCTCGACGGTTCCGGACGCACAGGGGATGCCGACTGCGACGTTGTGGAGCGCGTTTTCGAATCCCTCGACATCGAGATCGGAGTAGGCAGCCTCGGCGCCCCACACTTCGGCGACGAGCTCCTGTGATGGGATCGCTCGCTCGCAGTCCACCGGTGGGAATGCCACCCACTCTGGCAGAGGGGCGCTCGTCGACACCCAGGCACTTCCGATATGGGCGCCGTCCGGGGCGAAGGCCTGCACGATCATCGGCCGCCCTACGGGTCGTTGTGCTCCGGCGTCTCCATCGACATAGATCGAGGTTGCAAGTGGAGTTCCGAAGGAGACCAGCGCGGGTGCGTCCTGTGCTTGTGCCTCGGTCACCAAGATCGCGCCCTCCTCGCCGCGGAGGATGACGGTGATCTCGGGGTCGGCAGACATGGCAGCTGCTGCGGCCGCGATCGCTCCGCGACTGTCTCCGGAGTGTTGCGCAAGGGCAGCGTGGGCGCGGTGGACTTCGGACACCTGTGCCGCCGGTAGCGGGCCCGCGGCGCAGTCGAGGAGGCGATCCAGGGACGTCAAGATCTCCTGAGCCTTCTTGGGGTTGCCCGAGTTCATCGCCTCGAAAGCTGAGTTTGCGGCCTCGGAGACGTCCTCGGCGGTGGTGGGCTCTTCGCAGAGAGTCCCAGCAAGGGCCAGGTTTGCCAGCATCAGGATCATGGCTGGTTCTACCATTCCCAGGAAAGTGCGCGCAGTTTGCACAGCGTCTGCACGTCCGCCGGACACATTGATGGAGGAGGTGAACCGTGCCGTGGACGCTGATTGTTACGCTGTTGGCGGGACCGGGGTTCGCCCAGGGGCCGGATCTGGAGTTCGCGACGCCCGCGATCGGCGTCTCGGCATCGGAGGCAGAGCTGATCGAGTGGATGGATGGGCTCCTGGCCGACCCAGCGGCCTATCGACGACAGGTCCAGAGTGAGACCCACGCTTTCCCAGAAGCTCCGTTATTCCCTTATGTCTTCCCGGCGATGGCGTGGACGAACCTGGCCATTCGTGATCCGTCCCTGCGGCCAGAGGCTCGCGAGAAGATGGTGGTTCTCATCGATCAGGTTCTGCCAGCGGTGGTCTTCGCCGCCAACCCCCCCGACGGAGATCTCGCCAAGCTCGGGGACTACAAGAGCCAGGCGGTGATGCTCGGGCAGCTGAACCTGATCCTCGGCTGCTACCGGCTCGTGGGTGGCGACGATCGCTACGGAAAGATCCATCGGCGCATCAGCGGCGTGCTCGCCCAGGCCCTCCGGAACCGGAACGGGCAGCCGCTGGACAGCTATCCGAATCTGGTGTGGCCGTTCGACACCATCCCCGTGCTCGTGTCGCTGCACCTCGCCGACGATGAGCGGTATGCCGACCTCATCGATGCCCACTTCGCCTGGATCGACGAGTTCGGCCTCGAACCCGAGACCAAGCTCCCCCACAGTCGCCTCGATCCACGAGATCTGAAGCCGGTTGTCGGCCCCCGTGGGTGTGACCTCTCCTATCGAGTCGCCCTCTTGGCGCAGCTGGACCGCGCTCGCGCCAAGAATCTCTACGACAGGTACACGGACTCGTTCTGGATTCGCCGGGCCATCGCGGCGGGATTTGCCGAGTGGCCTCACGGCAGCCTCGATCACGCCGATATCGACAGTGGACCGGTGATCATGGGCATCGGCACCGCTGCCACCGGCCTCGGGATCGCGGCGACCCGCGCCACCAACGATGCGGCACGCTGGCGGACCCTGGAGTCCGAGCTCCAGCTGGTCGCCGGTGTCCTGAAGGCCTTCGGTCCGAGCGTACAGAAACACCCGTCCTTCCGGGCGATCCCTCTGGACATCGAGACCTACAAGACCGGCTTCATGTTCGGAGACCTCTGCCTGCTGTGGGCAACGACCTGGGAGGACTGGGGAACCTCTCGCTAGGGTTCCCAGGCGAGGGCTCCCTCCTCTCCAAAAGCGACTTTGTACGTGTAGTACTGCCACAAGACCATCAGCGGGAAGATCAAAAGGAGCCCGATGATCGTGAAGTAGAGGGCGAACACCACACCGATGAACAGGCCCCAGGTGCCCAGGTGGAAGACCGGCTCCTTTGCCATGTGCGCCCACGCCTTGTTGAGCGCTTCCTTCATCGTGGCACCTTCGAGGACGACAATGGGCATCGCAACAGTGGTGAGCGCCATGGCCACGAACCCCGGCAGGTACAGCATGAGCACTCCGACCAGGATTATCAGCTGGGACAGCATGTAGAAACCAGCGATGCGCAGGCCCTCTGGGCTGGTCCGGTCGAAGAGACTCATGAGCCCGATGGCACCTTCGCCGAGGCGCTGATCCTCGAGGTTCCGGAGCAGGCTCGCGGTCATGATTGGAAAACCGACAAAGCTGAAGAGCAGGATCGAGACCGTGTAGACCGTCATTCCAAAGATGCCGCCAACGACCAGGAGCGTCTCGTCCTCCATGACGATGCCCGGAGCGAGTCCAATGCCGAGGGCCGCCACCGCGATCAAGACCAAGAGCATGACGGCGGCGAAATAGGCAAAGCCCGCCGCAAAGTGACCGACGGGATTCGACGATAGATCCGCCCACACGAGCTGTCCGACCTCCATCGGGCCACCGCCCTCGATCTTGGTGTGTTCTTCGTGGCCAGGTGGACGCCAGGGATCAGTCATGAACCGGCATTAACCGCTATGGTAGGTACTCGTCGTCCAGAAGCAGGCCGTCACTGAAGTCGAGCGGCGTGATGTCTCCGTAGGGATCGTAGGGGTCGTCCTCGAAGAGCACCCAGCCAAGGCCGCCGAAGTAGGGGGCGACGTAGCCAGCACCCCAGCCGGTGGCCCTCAGATACATGACCGTTCGCGCCGGTACGCCGTAGGCCATGGAGTCGTTGCTGGCGAGAGGCGTCTCGACATAGCCGTTCCCCGACCATGCGCCGTTTCCGTCGGTATCGACGTAGGCAACAGCGACATAGGCGGCGATCAAAAGGCCTTCCGTGGGTCCATCACCGAGGTCGTCGGTGAAGTGATCGTCGGGAGGGACTCCCAGGTCGGGGAAGTCAAAGACGTGGTGGGGTTGGTCGTTGGGCACGCCCACGCTCACCAGGCTTGGATCCGCCGGGAACGCGCCGTCATACCAACCTGTGAAGGAGTACAGGTCGACCCGCCGCACACCTGGGGGCCCCTGGTCGAGGGCGGGAATGATCTCGCAAGATAGGGGATCTGTCGGCGGAATCGGGAGCAGGTTCGCGTCGATGTCCACGCCACCACGGTCCCCCGTGAAGGGGGTGACGATCTCGTTGCTCACGTGATTCCAGCCGAGCAGGGCGCCCCCCGCATCGGTGCCGAGTATGCCGCGGATGCTGGCAACAAATGGATCCTGGCTGGCTGAGACGTAGGTGTCTGTGGTGGTTGCTTCGCCGTCGCCGTCCTCGTCGATGTAGGCCCCGAGCGCAAACAGGGCGACTTCCATGCCTGGATTCATGGCGTCGCTGTTGTACCACTCGTCACCCACTTCGTCGGCAAGACCAATCTCGTAGTCCACCGAACGGTCCGCGGTGATCGGCCCCACATCGACCTGGCGGAAGACTTCGCCAAACTGGAAGTCGCCGTTCAGGCTGATGAGTACGACTTGCACATCTCCCACTGGGACGTCGGCCCCAATGGGCACATGGAGCGAGCCGGACAGAAACCAGGTCGGGTCGGGTGTTTCGTAGGGGGTTGCGGTGGTGGTGTCGTCGTCGTCGTCGTCACCGACGATCGTCTCGGTGGCGGTGTCATCGTCGTCATCTCCGACGTCCTTCACCTCGGCAGTTGTGGCGTTGCAGGCTGACAACAGCAGGACGATGGAGGCGAGGCGCATGGGGAGGGCTCCAGAGCGGGTTTCAGATTGGACCCCCCGCAGTGGACAACCCGAAAGAAAAAGATCTGGCGCGGGTCCAGAATGCACAGGTCTTCGGGTAGTATTCCAGAGTTGTGGGTCAAATCGACGTTGCCGGGGGGCACTGTGGTCTGGGGTCTACTGTTCTTTGCTTCGTCCGCCCTCGCTGTCGTCGATCCGCCATGTGGTTCGATAATCTCGGAAGACAGCGAGCTATCTCAAAACATGGTCTGCGTCGGCCCCCCCGCAAATGGCGCCGCGATCACGATCGACACCGATGGCGTGACCTTTGACGGGAAGAACTTCCAGATCATCATGGACACCAACGACCCCGTCGTGGTGGCATCCAACACAGACGACGTGTCGATCCTCGACACCGACATGTCCACGGCGGTGGTGGGCTCGAGCGTGGGCGTACTCGCCGACAGGACCAACAACCTGACGATCGATGGCAATACCATCACCGGCCGATACCGCGCCATCGACATCGACGACGCGGTCGGTGCGGTCCTCACCAACAACTTCTTGGGTGACTCGACCAATGTCGCAGTGTGGTTGACCGAGTCCCCATTTGTGACATTCACCGGGAACAACCTAGATAATTCGGTGAACGGCATCCGTCTCGATGCCTCTCCCATCGACATCGACGGCGACGAGAACTCCTTCCTCGGCATTGACGCCACCGTGTACGGCATCGTCGTCAACTCCGATGACGTGACGCTTGCCAACGTTGTGATGACGGGGACAGCGGGGCTGGCGATCGAGCACGAGAGCGGGAACGACCTCGTCATCCAAGGCTGCGACTTTGGCGGACGCGCCACAGCTCTGCGCAAGACAACCGGTCTGCCGACCACCGGCCTCACGCTCGACAACAACAACTTCAGCAACACGACCGGAACCGCGGTGGAGCTGAACTCCTATGGCAGCGCCTTCGTCACGAACAACACCTTCGATGGCGCGGATCGGGCCCTCTCCATCGTGGACACCCCTGTCACCATCGCGGGCGACAACACCTTCGTCGAAGTGGCGGCTGGAGCTCTCAACGATCTGGCCATCGAGGTCGCCAGCGACAACGTGACCCTCAGTGGACTCACGCTGTCGACGGCGACTGGGAATGGCGATGGCATCCTTCACACCGTCGGCGATAGCTTTACAGTTGAAAACTGCATAATCGATGGTCGGCAGGAGGCCTTCCGCAGCTCTGTGACGCCCAAGACGGGCTTGATCCTGGACGGCAACTTCTTCACCAACAGCCCGTACGTCGCCGCAACCGTACGGGCGACTGCGTCGTTGACCATGACCGGGAACCACTTCGACGGCTCATACAACGGGCTTCGGATCGACAGCTCACCGGTCACCATCGGCGCCACGAACACCTTTGCCGGGGTGACAGCCAACACCTTCGGGATCGTGGTCGACAGCGATGGCGTCACCATCGACGGCGTGGACCTGACCGGCGTTGACGGTAGGGCAATCGAGCACGAGACTGGGGACAACCTCGTCATCCAGGACAGCTTCTTCTCCGGACGAACGAACGGCTACGCAAAATCCTCCGGCCCCACCACAACCAACCTGGCGATGACCGGCAACGACTTCTCAGCCACCACGGGCGTGGCCATCATCCTCGACGATCTCGCTGGAATCGTCACCATCACCGACAACAACCTCGATGGTGCCGACTCCGGCATCGCGATCACCAACGCGCCGGTGACCATCAACGGCACGAACACCTTCCTGAATACCGGGTCGGTGGCCAACTCCGACTTCGTGTTCTCGGTGAACTCCGACAACGTCACCATCGACAGTGTCGTCGCCACTACCGCGAGCGGGCGAGGGGACGCTGTTCGTCAATGGGGAGGCGATAACCTCGCAATTCTTGACTCGGACTTCAGTGGACACTACGTCGGCCTCGAGGGAAATGTGGGCGGGGCGTCTCTGATCGTTCAGGACTCCACCTTCCAGAACATGGCGAACCTCGCACTCGAAGTCTCTGGCTTTCCCTCCGCTACGATCACGGGAAACGATTTAACAGGATCCACACACGGAATAAGCCTCAACGGTAGCGACGGCGTCACCATCGGAGACACCAACATCTTCACCGATGTGGCCACGGTCGACACGACCGGGTGGGCGATCTGGGTCGCATCCGACGACATCCTCATCGAGGGGCTGCAGACCCTCGCCACGGCCTCTGGGATGGGCCGTGCTGTCCGCCTCGACGGCGGGGACAATCTGATCCTTCGGGGGAACGACTTCTCCGGGCGCTATCAGGGTTTCTACACCGACTCCGCGCCGCAGAGAACCAACCTGACGCTGGACGCGAACGCTTTCTCGGACAGCACCAACATCGCCGCGACGATCCAGAACGTCGCTGGCGTAACGGTCACCGACAACATCTTCGATGGTTCGGAGTGGGGTGTGTACGTCATCAATTCGCCCCTGACCATGGGGCTCGGCAACACCTTTGTCGACGTCGCCACCACCAACAACAGTCGCTACGCCGTCCGCATCAACTCCGATGGGGTGACGTTGGACAGCCTGGACTTGTCGAACGGCACCCAGGCCGGAGTGGGGATCGAGCACACTGCCGGCGACGGCGTCGTGATCAACAACTGCGATCTGTCCGGGAGAAGCACGGGTTACATCGGCAGTGGCAGTGCGCTGGACCTGCTCTCCTTCACCAACAACGTCATCACCAATGCCGCAACAGGGGCGGTGATCAGGCAGACGACCAACGCAACGGTGACTGGCAACACGTTCGACGGGAGCATGCACGGCCTGCAGATCGTGAGTTCTCCGCTGATTGTCGACGCCACGAACTCCTTTGTGGAGGCGGCGGCAACCGATTTCTGGGACTGGGCCATCTACATTCAGTCCGACGATGTGATCATCAACGGCGTGGATCTGTCGACGGTCTCGGGCAACGGCATCGGCGTTCGTGTGAACACCGGCGACGATGTCGAGCTGCGGGGCATCGATGCCTCGGGGAGATGGATCGGCCTGCAGACCGACACCGCCGTGACGACAGGGCTCGTCTTGGATGGCAATGACGTGTCGGACGCGGCCAGCATCGGCATGTGGCTTCGCGGCGAGCTGGCGCCGACCATCACCAACAACACCTTCGACCGCGCCCGGAACGGGCTCACCCTGCTCGCGGTGGACACCGTGACGATTGGTGCTGACAACAGCTTTCTGGACGTCGCTCCGGCGCTGAACGACGACGTGCTGATCCTGTTTGGCGAAGACATCACGGTCGACGGCGTGGTGTCTCCGAGCGCAACCGGGCTGGGCACTGGGGTCGTGCACGACGGTGGCAACGGCATGATCGTGCAGAACTGCGATTTCTCCGGACGACTGCGCGGAGTGGACAGTGACGCGACCTTCACCAGCGGCATCGCCATCGTCGACAACGAGTTCACCGGCTGCGCGGACTACGGCGTGTGGCTGCAGCGGGAAGACTCGGCGACCGTCTCCGGCAACACCTTCGACGGCTGCGAGAACGGGGTTTACCTGAACGAATCCGATGACGTAGAAGTCGATCTCGCAAACAGCTTCCTCGGCGTCGCGGAAATCACTTCAACCTACGGGATCGCAGCCACCAACGACGCGGACCGGGTGACCATCGACGGCGTGGACCTCGCATCCGTGTCAGGGCTCGGAACAGCGGTGTCACTGGGTGCTGGGTGCGACGATGCCACGGTCATCAACAGCGTCTTGTCCGGCCACAATCGCGGGCTCTTTTTCGCCGACGCCTCCACAGGTGGCGTCTTCACCGACAACGATCTGCGCGACAATGTGGACGTGGGCCTTCGCATCCGGGGGCAGCTCACGGGTTCCTTCGAGCGCAACGACCTTCGGGGCTCGGACACCGGCCTGCGCTTCCGGGACATGCCGGGCTGGACCGTGCCTACAACGCAGATCATCGGCGACAACGCTGGCTATGGCATTGCCTGCGAGTACAGCGACGGCGCGGTGATCAGCGGTCTTGCCATCGACGGCACGGGAGTGGGCATCGGCGTCAGCCTCCTGGGCTGTCACAGTGCGGTGGTCTCCAACACCTCGGTCTGCAGTCGCAGCACTGGGATCAACGTCCAGGGCTCCTCCGACGACGTCACTCTGACCAACAACAGCGTCGGCTCGTCGACCAACGGGATCTGGGTCGAGCCGGGCAGTGACAGCACCCTCATCGACACGCCCGCCTTTGTCGGAAACGCGACCAACGTGCGCGACCAGGGCACGAACACGACGATCCTGAACGTGCAGGGAATGGACGACTTCGACGGGGACGGCATCGGCGACGCCTGTGACATCTGCCCCTTCGATGCCGACAATGACCTCGATGGCGATGGCCTCTGTGGGGACGTTGACAGCTGCTTTGGCGTGAACGCGACTGGGGATGGCGACAACGACGGTTACTGCGCGGATACCGACTGCGACGATGGCGAATGGGGCATCAACCCAGGAGCACCCGAGGTCTGTGACGGCGTCGATACCGACTGCAACGGACTCGACGATGCGGGAGATCCCGGCGTCGGCGGCCAGGAAAGGGACGACGACGGCGACCTGTTCATGGTGTGCGAGGGCGACTGTGATGACACCAATGGGGCTGTGAATCCGCTGGCAGGAGAGATCATCGGCGACGAGATCGACCAGGACTGCGACGGGCTGGAGGACTGCTACGTCGACGGGGACGCAGACGGCGCCCGGCACAACACCGATGTCGTCGTCTCTGCGGACATCAGCTGCCAAGAGGCGGGAGAGGCCGATGCCGGCGCGCTGGTGGACTGTGACGACTCCGACCCCAACAACTACCCGGGCAATCCGGAGGTCTGCGACGGCCAGGACAACAACTGCAGCGGGTTCGCGGATTTTGCGGGCCCGGGCTCCGAGGTCGACGTCGATGGCGATGGGCAGCCGGCGTGTCTCGACTGTGACGATGGCGATGCCGCGAACTACGTCGGCAACACCGAGATCTGTGATGGGCAGGACAACGACTGCAACGGCCTCGACGATGCCGGGGATCCTGGGGTTGGCGGCCAGGAGATCGACGCCGATGGCGATGGGTTCTCCATCTGCAACTTCGACTGCGACGACGCGCTGGCGGCCATCTTCCCGGGCGCGGTCGAGGTGTGCGACGGGGCCGACACCGACTGCAACGGCTCGGACGACTTCCTGGGCTACTACGGGTCGGAGACCGATGACGATCTCGACGGGCAGTCCGAGTGCAACGGCGACTGTGACGACGGGGACTCCAGCATGTTCGCCGGAAATGTCGAGGTCTGTGACGGCGTCGACAACGACTGCAATGGGCTTGCAGACGCCGCACCGCTCGATCCGGGACCCGAGACCTATGGCATGTTGCACAGCGACCACAACGGAGGCCCGGTCTTCAACCCGCTGGCTTCGGTGAGTCCAACCGCAGTGGACCTCGAGGACGAGGATGTGAGCGAGGCGCTGCCCATCGGCTTCAGCTTCCCGTTCTACGGCGAGGCCCAAACAGAGCTGTATCTGAGTTCGAACGGCTTTGTGACCTTCACCCAAGGAACGAACCCTGGCTGCTGCAACGGCCAGTATCTTCCCGACACAGGCGACCCCAGCCACCTGATCGCGATGTGGTGGGCGGATCTGAACCCCGGAGAGATCCCCGATCCGTCGGACACGGCCGTGTTGCTTCCCACGGAGTCTATCACTCGGTACGAGACGCTGGGCGTGCCCGGATCGAGGGTCTTCATCCTCGATATGATCGACGTGCCCCACTGGCAGGACGAGTTCCCAGTCACTCTGCAGCTCCAGCTGCACGAGGCCTCTGGAGACATCGAGATCCACTTCACCGATACGCCGGGCAACGGCAACCTGCACACGGTAGGTGTCGAGAACGTCGATGGCACCGTGGGAACGGTGTACATCAACCAGGCTGTTCCCGGGCACAGCGAGACCTCCACTGCCTTGCGTTTCTTCCCGGTCGCCAGTGCCTCGGAGCTCGATCTGGACGAGGACGGTCGCTTCGCCTGCGAGGAGTGCGACGACACCGATCCCACGGTCTATCCAGGGGCGCCAGAGCTCTGTGACGGGCTCGACAACGACTGCAATGGGCTCGATGACTTCCTGGGCGTAGACGACTCCGAGACCGACAACGACGGCGACGGACAGGGCGAGTGCCAGGGCGACTGCGATGACTCGGACCCGCTCAACTTCACCGGCAATACCGAGTTCTGCGACGGCTTCGACAACGACTGTGACGGCTTTGCGGACAACAGTGTCGATGTCGATGGCGACGGCTATGACGGCTGCAACGACTGCAATGACTTCAACCCGAACGCGTTCCCGGGCAACCCCGAGTTCTGCGACGGCGAAGACAACGACTGCTCAGGTGGCGCCGACTACCCTGGGGAGACCATCGATGCCGACGGTGATGGGTCCTTGGAGTGCGAGGATTGCGACGACCTGGAGCCGGCGAATTTCCCGGGCAATACCGAGATCTGCGATGGCGTTGACAACGACTGCGACGGTGGCGTCGACGACGAGGGGGTGGTGTTCTACGATGGCATCGCGCTCAACGACAACCTGATCACGGGCCGCGCGACCAATCCGGCCGACAGAGAGATTGAGCTCAACGGAGACCGCCTCGACTACCTCGCGGGCGATGTGCGCTGGGAGATCTTCTATCGGGAGCGGGTCGCCGAGGCGGGTTCGTTCCCCGGTGACGTGCTCAACGCGACCATCGTCGTCGACTACGACGCGCTCATGCCCTTTGGCAACAACGACATGAGCGTCGCCCTGTCGGACGGCACCGACGTGCTCATGGCGATGAATCGTCGCGGTGCCAGCGTTCAGAGCTGGGACGCGAACGATGACGGCTACCGCGTCACCGGAGAGGTATTCCGCGGTAGCGTCTCCATGCCAGTGGACGTCCCACCCTATCGGTTCGACTTCACCCTCGACGGCGCAACACTGCAGGCCGAGGTCACGAACGGGCTCGGCGACTCCGCCGTGGTCACCTGGCCATCCGGACTCGATCTGACCCAGCCCATCGATCTGCTGCTGATCGCCAACGACGACAACGAAAAGTACGGGATCTACTCGCTGACAATCGACGGCTTCCCCCTCGAGCGACGCTGGTTCTCGGACGTGGACGGCGACGGATACGGCGACCCGGGCACCGAGGTCGTGTCGTGCCCGGCGGCTGGGCTGGCCGCCAACGATCTCGACTGCGACGACGGCGACCCCACCGTCAACCCAGGTGCTCTCGAGCTCTGCGACGGCCTCGACAACGACTGCAACGGCCTTGTCGACTTCCTGACTCCGGGCGTTGAAGGCAACGAATACGACACCGACGCCGATGGTGTGCTCGTGTGTGAGGGGGACTGCGACGACGGCGATCCCAACAACTTCCCGGGCAACGTCGAGGTCTGCGACGGTCAGGACAACGACTGCGACGGCCTCAGTGACAACGGCGCCGACGGGGATGGCGACGGCTCGGGTGGCTGTGTCGACTGCGATGACAACGACCCGAATACCTATCCGGGGGCCGTCGAGCTCTGCGACGGACTCGACAACGACTGCGATTCGATCGTGCCGGTCGACGAGCTCGACGACGACAGCGACGGGGCCTCCGAGTGCGAGGGGGACTGCGACGACGGCGTTTGGGCCCTGAACATCCGCGACGACGACGGCGATGGGGTGACTAGCTGCGATGGGGACTGCGACGACTCTGACCCAGCGCTCTTCGCGGGCAACCCCGAGCTGTGCAATGGCCGTGACGACGACTGCTCCGGTGCGGCCGATGACAACGGGCTGGTCTCATATACGGGGCTCGACCTCTGGAACAACGAGCAGAGCGGCCGGTCGACGAACTCCGCGGGTCGCCCAACGGCGCTGACGCTGCCCAGTCGCTACGACGCCCTTGCGCTCGGCTCGGTCAACTACGAGGTGTTCTACCGAGAGCAAGTGGCGGCGTCCGGGTCCTTCCCCGGCGACGTGCTGACTGCGACGATCTTCCTCGACTACGAGGCCCTGAGCGGTGACAACGACCTGCACTTGGGCCTCTCGGACGGCACGATCGTCATGCACCTCAACTTCCTGGAACAAGGCCAGGTGATGAGCAGGGACGGGGCCGACAACGGGGCCACGATCGGCGTGACCGAGCGGGACAACCTCGCTCTCACTTTTGCGCCGCCCTACACCGTCGAGCTCACCATCAGCACCGGTCTCAACGAGGCCCTGGTGACCAACGACCTGGCCGAGCAGGTCACCGTCACCTGGCCCGGAACCCTGAATCTCGCCCAGCCCATCGAGCTCCTGTTGGCAGCAAATCAACCAGCGGAGAGCTATGGGATCAACTCCCTTGTCATCGACGGGCTCCCCATCGAGCGGGTGTGGTATCCGGACCTCGACGTCGACTCGTACGGCGACGACGCCGGCGAGTATGCGGCGTGCGCGCCAGCAGCGGGCGACGTTCCCCGGGGTGGTGACTGCGATGACGGCAGCGGCATTACCTATCCAGGCGCTCCCGAGATCTGCGACGACGCCGACAACAGCTGCGATGGCTGTGCAGACGCCGGCAATCCCGGCGATTGTGCCTGGGAGTCCGACGACGATGGCGACGGAGCATCCGAGTGCGCCGGGGACTGCGACGACAACGATGCAGACGTGGGCGTGGGTCTCGATGGTGACGGGGATGGCACCATGTCCTGCCTCGACTGCGACGACAGCGATCCGTCCCTGAACGAAAACGACGTCGACACCGACGGAGTGTCGACGTGCGCCGGCGACTGTGACGACGCAGACGGCTCGAACTTCCCTGGGAATACCGAGGTTTGTGACGGCCAGGACAACGACTGCGATGCGGTGGTCGACACCGTGGGCCAAGTCTTCTACACCGGCCAGGATCTCTGGGACAACGTCGTGTCTGGCCGAGCCGAGAACTCCGCGTGGCGCTACCTGCGGACGGCGCTGCCCTCGCGACTCGAGATTCGAGGCGGCGCCTTTGGAAACGAGGTCGTCTATCGAGAGCCGGTGGCGGCGGCCGGTTCCTATCCCCTGAGTACGCTCACCGCTTCGATGGTCATCGACTACGAGGATCTGAGCGGAGACAACGACCTCCAGATCGCCCTGTCCGACGGAACATCAGTTCTCACCGTCATGTTGCTCGATCAGGGTGGTGTGAACGGCTACAGCGGAGTCGACGATGGCGATCAGGCGACCGGTCTGACCGTCGAGGACTCCTCGGGGAGCCCAGCCTTCGCTCCGCCTTTCACGATCGACTGGACCGTGAGCGGGGGATTGAACCAGGCCGTTGTCACCAATGGGGCTGCGGTTCAGCGGACTCTGACCTTCGCTTCGACACTTCTTCTTACCGAGGAGATCCAGGTCCTGCTCATCGCCAACGAGCGCGACGAGGTCTACGGCATCGACAGCCTGCAGCTCGACGGCTTCCCCCTGGCGCGGCCGTGGTATCCGGACACGGACGCAGACCTCTCCGGCGACCCGACCTCCGAGTACTGGGCTTGCGCGCCAGCTCTCCCAGCACACGTGGCGACAGGTCTGGACTGTGACGACGGCGATCCCACCCGCTACGGCGAGAACACCGAGGTCTGCAACGGGGTCGACGACGACTGCAGCGGGCTGGTCAACGACGAGGGGCTGGTCTCGTACCTGGGCTCGGATCTCGATGCCAATGTTGTCAGTGGAAGGGCGACCAACCCCGCCAATCGGTCGACGTCGGTGTCTCCTCCCCGCTGGACTGTCAACACTGGCGCGGTGAGCAACGAGATCTTCTACCGGGAACGAGTCGTGCCGGCGGGCTGGGCATTCCCCGAAGGCGTCTTCACGGCCATAGTGCGCATCGACTTCGCCACGGTGGGCGTGGTGGTGGACAACGATCTGTCCATCGGTTTCTCCGACGGCACCAACATCCTCAACGTGATGTACCTCAACCAGGGCGAGTTCTACAGCCAGACGCGAACCGACGATGGTGCCATCGCCGGGAGCCCCGTGTCACAGAGCACGCCAAACCTGGCGTTCACCAAGCCGTATGAAGTGCGCTTCGAGATCGGCCCGGTGAACAATCGCGCCCGGGTGAAAAACGGCGCCGAGAGCCGGCAGGGTGTGACCTGGCCCAGCTCCCTCGATCTCACCCAGCCCATCGATTTTGTGATGATCGGCAACAACGGCTACGAGCGCTACGGCATCGATCTCGTCGAGATCGAGGGCCTGCCCATCGAGCGTCCCTGGTACGTGGACTCCGATTCCGACGGCTTCGGCGACTCTGCAACCGAGTACTGGGCTTGTACGCCGAATCTTGGCGATGTTCCCATAGGTGGGGACTGCGATGACGGCGACGCCTCCGTCTTCCCGGGCGCCGTCGAGCTCTGTGATGGCGAGGACAACGACTGCGACGCCATCTTGCCCGCCGACGAGCTCGACGTAGACGGCGACGGCATTTTCGAGTGCGGAGGGGACTGCGACGACCTCGATCCGGACGTGTACTTCGGGGCTCCCGAGCTCTGTGATCGGATCGACAACGACTGCGATCTGGTGGTTCCGCTCGATGAGATCGACGGCGACGGCGACGGCGAGACAGAGTGCGAGGGCGACTGCGACGACGGCAACTCGAGCACCTACACCGGCGCCTTGGAGATCTGCGACAACCTCGACAATGACTGCGATCTTGCGGTTCCACTCGACGAGATCGACAACGACGGCGACGCGCAGGCCGAGTGCGAGGGGGACTGCGACGACGCCGACCCCAACAACTTCATCGGCAACATCGAGGTCTGTGACAGCCAGGACAACGACTGCGACGGTCTCAGCGACAACACCGTGGACGGCGACGGCGACGGTTTCGACCAGTGCCAGGACTGCGACGATGTTGATCCGAACAGCTACCCGGGCGCTCCCGAACTCTGTGATCGCGTGGACAACGACTGCGATCTCATTGTTCCAACCGACGAGATCGACGACGACAGTGACGGCATCACCGAGTGCGAGGGCGACTGCGACGATGGCGATCCGGACAACTTCCCCGGGAACGTCGAGATCTGCGACGGCCAGGACAACGACTGTGACGGGGTTGGCGACAATGCCGGGGATGCGGACGGAGACGGCTTCGACGGCTGTCTGGACTGCGACGATGCCGATCCCGACACCTTCCCTGGGGCTCCCGAACTCTGTGATCGGGTCGACAATGACTGCGATGCGGTGATCCCCCCCGACGAGCTCGATGACGACGGCGACGCCATGACCGAGTGTGAAGGGGACTGTGACGATGCGGTGCCGACGGTGTTCGCGGGCGCACCCGAGCTCTGTGATCGGCTCGACAACGACTGCGACGGGGTCACTCCAAGCGACGAGATCGACGACGACGGCGACGGGGTCACGGAGTGCGAGGGCGACTGTGACGATGCGGATCCGGACCGCTTCCCGGGCAATCCCGAGGCCCCCGCAGACGGCATGGATCAGAACTGCGACTTCCTCGAAGACTGCTACCCGGACAGCGACGGCGACGGCGAGGGAGGCGTCGGCCCGCTGGTCCCAAGTCTCGATCTGATGTGCATAGGTCCGGGAATATCGGACTCGAACGCCGATTGTGACGACCTCGACCCGAACACCTGGCCCGGTGCCCCCGAGATCTGTGATCGAGCTGACAACGACTGCGATGGCCTGACGCCGTCCGACGAGATCGACGACGACTTCGACGGTGTCACCGAGTGCGAGGGGGACTGCGACGACGCCGATTCCATCAACTTCCCCGGGAACGTCGAGGTCTGCGACGGCCAGGACAACGACTGTGACGGGGTTGGCGACAATGCTGGGGATCTGGACGGAGACGGCTCTGACGGATGCCTGGACTGCGATGACGCCGACTCCGACACCTACCCGGGCGCTCCCGAGCTCTGCGATCGCCTCGACAACGACTGCGACGGCTTCACTCCAAGCGACGAGATCGACGACGACGGCGACGGCATGACCGAGTGCGAGTTGGACTGCGACGATCAAGAGCCGACGGTCTTCACCGGCGCACCAGAGGTCTGCGATCGCCTCGACAACGACTGCGACGGGGTCACTCCGGCGGAGGAGATCGACGACGACGGCGACGGCCAGACCGAGTGCGAGGGCGACTGCAACGATGGCGATCCGAACAACTTCGCGGGCAACGCCGAGGTCTGTGACGGCTACGACAACGACTGCTTCGACGACGACGACTTCGGCGGCTTCGACGACTCCGAGACCGACAACGACGGCGACGGCGCCTCGGAGTGCGCCGGCGACTGCGACGACGACGATCCCAATGTGGGCGTGGCGATCGACAACGACGGTGACGGCGATCCGAGCTGCAACGACTGCGACGACTCCGATCCCCTCCTGGAGACGTTTGACCGGGACAACGACGGCGTCAGCACCTGTGACGGTGACTGCGACGACGACGATATTGACGTCTACCTCGGCGCTCCGGAGCTGTGCGACTTCCTCGACAACGACTGCGATCTCGTCGTTCCCGCTGACGAGGTCGACGCCGATGGCGACGGCTTCCTGATCTGCGACGGGGACTGCGACGACGTCGATCCGACCCAAAACCCAGGGGAGATCGAGATCATCGGCGACGGCATGGACGGCGACTGCAGCGGCGGCGAGAGCTGCTTCGCGGACGCGGACCTCGACGGCAACCGGGACGTGATCGACGTGCCCTCTGGGGACGAAGATTGTGACGATCCGGGCGAGGCCTACGCCGGAGTTCCCATCGACTGTGACGACGCCGATCCCGCCCGCTTCGACGGCAACCCCGAGGTCTGTGATGGCCTCGACAACGACTGCGATCTGATCCTGCCCGCCGACGAGTTCGATGCCGACGGCGACGGCATGTCCGAGTGCGAAGGGGACTGCGACGACCAGGATCCGGCTAACTTCCCAGGGAATCCCGAGGTCTGTGACGGCGCGGACAACGACTGCGATCTGATCCTGCCCGCCGACGAGATCGATGGCGATGGGGACGGCATTGCCGAGTGCGGCGGCGACTGCGACGACAGCGACGCGGACAACTTCCCGGGCAATGTCGAGGCCTGTGACGAGGCGGACAACGACTGCAACGGCCTCGACGACGCAGGGAATCCCGGTGTTGCCGGCGAGGAATCCGACGACGATGGCGATGGCTTCTCGGAGTGCCAGGGCGACTGCGACGACAACGATCCCGCGGTGGGAGTGGGCGCAGACGACGATCTCGACGGAGACTCGTCCTGCACCGACTGCGACGACACCGATCCAACCCGCGAGACCCTCGATCTCGATCTGGATGGCTACACGACCTGTGACTCCGACTGCGACGACCTGAACCCAACCGTCTATGTCGGTGCCCCAGAGCTCTGTGACTCCCTTGATAATGACTGCGATCTGATCCTTCCCGCCGACGAGATCGATACCGACAGCGATGGCTGGGCGATCTGTGACGGAGACTGTGACGACAGCGATTTCAACCGTCATCCGGGCATGCCGGAGAACCCGGGCGACGGCCTGGATTCGGACTGCGACGGCCTGGAGTGGTGCTTCGGCGACGCAGATCTGGACGGAGTGGGGGACCTCGGAGCGCCGATCCTGTCCCTCGATTTGACCTGTACGACGCCGGGACTCAGCCCGCTGCCGACGGACTGCGACGACACAAATCCAGACGCCTACCCAGGAAACGCAGAGAGCTGCGACGGAGAGGACAACGACTGCGACGGCGCCCTGCTGCCCACCGAGCTCGATCTCGATGGCGATGGATTCTATGAGTGTGGCACCGACTGCAACGACCTCGATCCGGACTCCTGGCCGGGCGCCCCCGAGCTCTGTGATGGTCTCGACAACGACTGCGACTTCCTCCTGCCTCCACTGGAAGTGGACTTCGACGGCGACGGCTGGCTGGCTTGTGAGGAGTGCGACGACTTCGATATGGACAACTTCCCCTGGAATCCCGAGGTCTGTGACGGCTTCGACAATAACTGCAATGGCCTCGATGACGCTGGGAATCCCGGTGTTGGAGGCGAGGAGTACGACGACGACGGCGATGGGTTCTCCGAGTGTCAGGGCGACTGCGACGACGGCGATCCGTCCGTGGGTGTCGGTGTCGACAACGACGGCGACGGTGCTCCAGACTGCACCGACTGCGACGACTCCAATGCGTTCCTGAACCTGCGAGACGACGACGGCGACGGGTGGACGACCTGCGATGGTGACTGTGACGACACCGACGCCAGCTTCAACTTGGACGATGTGGATGGCGATGCCTGGTCCACCTGTGATGGCGACTGTGACGACAGCGATCCGGCGCTGAACAACGACGACCTGGACACCGACACCTGGTCGACCTGCGACGGCGACTGCAACGACCTCGACGTGTCCTTGAACCTCGACGATGCGGACGGCGATGGCGTCGACACCTGTGGGCTCGACTGCGACGACACCGACCCCGACAACTTCCCGGGGAACGTCGAGTCTTGTGATCGCGCCGACAACGACTGCAACGGTCTAGACGACGCCGGCAATCCGGGCGTAGCCGGCGAGGAATCCGACGACGACGGCGACACCTATTCCGAGTGTCAGGGGGACTGTGACGACAACGATCCCCTCGTCGGCGTCGGTTCCGATGTCGATGGCGACGGCGACTCCTGCAACGACTGCAACGACCTCGATCCCAACGTCGAGACCCTCGATCTAGACGGCGACGGCGTGGACACCTGCAGCGGAGACTGCAACGACCTCGAGCCGGCCGCCTATCCCGGTGGCTTCGAGATCCCCGGGGATGGCGTGGACGGCGACTGCGACGGCCTCGAGCTCTGCTACTTCGACGGCGATGGTGACGGTGCTGGCGCCGGCCTGCCCGTGTACGGCGATCTGCTCTGCGCGGGTCCGGGCATGTCACCGGTGGGCGACGACTGTGACGATGCCGATGCCAACAACTTTGTGAGCAATGCCGAGCAGTGCGACGGCTTCGACAACGACTGCAATGGCCTCGACGACTTCGGTGGCTTCGCCGGCTCCGAACAAGACGACGACGGCGACGGCTTTGCGGAGTGCGAAGGCGACTGCGACGACAGTGATACCCAGATCGGGCCGGGCTTCTTGGAGATCTGTGACGGCTTTGACAACGACTGCAATGGCCTCGCCGACGCCGCAGGCTTTGCCGGGTCGGAGACCGATGACGACGGCGATGGCTACGCGGAGTGCGACGGCGACTGCGACGATGGGGACTTCGCCGTCAACCCGCTCGCGGTCGAGCTGACCGGCGATGGGGTCGATTCGAACTGCGACGGCCTCGAGCTCTGCTACGAAGACTTGGATGGCGACGGGGTCGGGAACCTCGGGAATATCCTCGTTCCGTACCTCGACTGCGAGGGTCCAGGCGCGGCACCGATCCCCGGCGACTGCGACGACAACGACGCCCAGAACTTCCCAGGGAACGCCGAGATCTGCGACGGCCTCGACAACGACTGCAACGGCGAGGACGACTTCCTCGGCTTCGATCACTCCGAGACCGACGACGACGGCGATGGCCTTGCGGAGTGCAATGGCGACTGCGACGACACCGATCCCTACAGCATCGGCGGCGTGCCGGAGGTGTGCAACGGCCTCGACGACGACTGCAATGGCCTCGACGACTTCGGAGGCTTCGACGGCTCGGAGACCGACGACGACGGCGACGGACTGTCGGAGTGCGAGGGCGACTGCAACGATGCGGATCGGGACGCGTTCCCCGGTGGCGTGGAGACCGTCGGCGATGGCGTGGACGGCGACTGCGACGGCACCGAGCTGTGCATGCTCGACGTCGACGATGACGGGGCCATCGGAGGGGGTCCCATCGTGTCCCTCGATCTGGACTGCGACGACCCCGGGGAGGCCTACCCCGGTGCCCCCAACGACTGCGATGACAACGATCCGGCCTTGAACATGGACGACGCCGACTCCGACGGGTTCGCAACCTGCGATGGCGACTGCGATGACACCGAGCCCCTGGCGAATCCGGCGGGCCTCGAGATCCCAGGCGATGGCATCGACGGCGACTGTGATGCTTTCGAGGAGTGCTACGTCGACAACGACGGCGATGGCGTTAGCGACATGCTCGGAATCCTGCTGTCCCCCGTTCTGGACTGCACCGACCCCGGCTTTGCCCTGGGCTCGCCGATCCCCGACTGCGACGACTCCGATCCGAACAACTTCCCCGGCAACGTCGAGGCCTGTGACGGCTACGACAACGACTGCAACGGGCTCGACGACCTGCTCGGCTATGACGATTCCGAGACCGACAACGACAGCGACGGACTGACGGAGTGCACCGGAGACTGTGACGACAACGATCCGTTGGTCCTGGGCGGCCTGCCCGAGGTCTGCAACGGCCTCGACGACGACTGCAACGGCTGGGACGACGTGCTGGGTTTCGACGAGTCCGAGACCGACAACGACGGCGACGGCCAGTCCGAGTGCGAGGGTGACTGCGACGACTCCAACGCGGATGTACAAGGCGGTGGACCCGAGCTGGCGGGCGACGGCATCGACGGCAACTGCGACGGCACCGAGCTCTGTTTCGCGGATCTGGACGGCGATGGCGCTGGCGATCTCGGCAACGTCATCCTCTCTCTGGACCTCGACTGCGACGACCCAGGAGAGGCCGGCCTCGCTGCGCCGGTGGACTGTGACGACTCCGATCCGAACAACTTCTTCGGCAATCCCGAGGTCTGTGACGGTGCGGACAACGACTGCGACGGCGCGCCCGAGCCCGACGAAGTGGATGCCGACGGCGACGGCTTCATGGTCTGCGAGGGCGACTGTGACGACGCCGATATGGCAGCTTTTCCAGGCAATCCCGAGGTTTGTGACGGCATCGACAACGACTGCGCGAACGGCGTCGATGATGGCGCCGCCTACATCGAATACTGGCCGGACTTCGATGGCGATGGCTTCGGCGATCCGAACTTCGCGCCGATCCCCAGCTGCTCGGGTCCACCTGCCTTCGGTGTCGACAATGACGACGACTGTGACGACTCCGATCCGGCGGTCCCGGGCATGGAGATCTGCAACGGCCTCGACGACGACTGCAACGGGCTCGTGGACGACGGGCTACTCTTCGAGGGCTGGTACGCGGACGGCGACGGCGATGGCTTTGGCGCTGGTCCGGCAGTGGCGACCTGCGACGGCCCGCCCCCCGGTCACGTCGGCGACGACACCGACTGCGACGACCTCGATCACGAGGTGCATCCCGGCGCCTTCGACATTCCCGACAACGGCATCGACGAGAACTGCGATGGCCTGGATGCCACCCTCGACACCGCTGATACAGCGCAGGACACCGGTGACACTGGGACTGACACCGGATTGGACACCGCGTCAGACACCGGCGCTGCGGACACTTCGGTGCCCGCCGACACCGACACCGATACGGATGCCGACACCGACACCGACACCGATACCGACACCGATACGGACGACACCGACACCGATGCCGTTCCCGACACCGACGTGACCCCAGACGACGACGACAAGGACAAGGGTGGCTGTGGGTGCTCTTCCGAGTCCGGAACTCTCGGCTGGATCTGGCTCCTGGCGGCTGTGGTGCTCGCTCGCCGGCGCTCCGGCAATAATCAGGGGGATGCCCAGCTTCGGCGTTGAATCAGTGCATTCCGCCGAGCTCTAGTCGAACCGCTTCAAGTACTTTCTCGAGGGGCTGGGCGCCGACCACCTTCTGGCTGCCGACCCAGCTGCTGGGCGTGCCGGTGACGCCATAGGTCTTGGCCTCCTCGTAGCTGGAATTCACGACCTCGATGTACCGACCCGAGCTCATGCAGTTGTCGAAGTCTCCCAAGTTCAGCTCGGCTCGCGTTGCATAGGTGCGCAGGTTCTCCCGGCCTAGCTCGCGGCTGTTCTCGAACAGCACGTCCTTCATCTCGTGGAAGCGGCCCTGCTCATTGGCGCAACGCGCTGCCTCGTGGGCGCCAAAGGCCTCCTTGTGGAAGGGCAGGGGCGTGTCGTGGAAGTAGATGACCACGTCGTCGGGGAAGGTCTCGTGAACGGCGGCCACGGTGGGTTCGAAGCGCTTGCAGAACGGGCACTGGAAGTCGGTGAAGAGGTGGAAGGCGACGGTCGCCGTCTCGGGGTTTCCGAGGGGAGGGTAGGGCCCCGGTGAGGTGGGTGGGTGGCCGTCGACCTTGACAGGGGGCGGTGGCGACTCTGGCACTTGGGGCGGATCGGGCAGTCGTTCCTCGATCTCGAGCTGTGGGGCCTCGATGACCTGGATCGCCTCTACCTGGGGAGCGTCAGCCACGATGATGACCGATACAAAGCCTGCAACGCCGGTTGCCAACACGACCGCCAGGCCCCCAGCGACCACGAGGGGGATCGTCGCGTCCCGTGTCGGCGGCGAGTGGAGGACGGGCGGTGCCGGCCGTTTCATCGCGCCTCGCGCGGCTGCGAGCTGGTCGAGGGCCTCGTGGGCGTTCTTGGGCCGGTCCAGGGGGTTGTCGTGCATCAGACGCTTCAAGAACTGGACCAGCGCCGGATGGGCGGCGACGTGGGGTTCGAAGTCCAGGCCGCCGACCCGCTGCAGCATCTCGGTGGGCTCCTTCCGGGTGAGCAGGACCGCCATCACCGCGCCCACCGCGTACACATCGACGGCGGGAGTGGCGTCTCCGACCAGCTGCTCGGGGGCCATGTAGCCAAAGGTCCCGGCCACCGTCGATCCGCCTCCAACCGAGTCTTTGAGCGCGTCGCGGACCGAACCGAAGTCGATGAGGACCAGTGTCCCGTCGCTGCGCCGCATGATGTTCGCCGGCTTCACGTCCCGGTGGATCACCGCCGGTGACAGCTCGTGCAGATAGGCGAGGATGAACAGCAGCTCGTCGGCGGTCGCAAGCACCTCCTCCACCGAATAGCGCTTTTGACGCCGCTCTTCTTCCAGGCTGACGCCGTCTACGAACTCCTGGACCAGGTAGATCGCGCGGTTCTTGCCGCGACCGGAGTACAGCGTCTCCCTGAGGAGCGGGATGGCCGGATGGTCGAGCTGCGCCAGGACGCTCGCCTCGCGCTCGATGAGCTCCCTTGCCTTCTTGGAGCTCGCGCGTCGGAGGGACATCTCCTTGATCGCCCAGATCTGACCTTCGGGGTCGTCGGCTCGCCAGGTGGTGCCGCTCCCACCCTGTCCCAGGTTCTCGACGAGCCGATAGCGCCCATCGAGGAGGGCTGGCTCACCGCACTCGGAGCAGGTTTCGACCCTGGTTTCCTCTCCACAGGCGGCACAGAACATAGTCACCTCCCCAGACATGTAGCTATCTTTGTGTGAGCAGGGAGTGGGTTGAGACGGTTCGTGTCAGTTTTGGTGCTGGTTGCCTGCGGGGGACCGAGCGACGGACCAGCGCCCGGCGTCAAGTCCGATGCCGAAGAGCGCCACAACGTGCTCCTGATCATCGCTGACGATCTCGGCGTGGACAAGATGAGCATCTATCAGCCCGAGTTCAATAGGCTCCCGCCAACGCCGAATCTGGACAGCCTTGCCGCCAGAGGTGTTCGCTTCGACAATGCTTGGAGTTCCCCGAGCTGCTCTCCGACCCGAGCGGCGATGCTGACCGGTCGCTACCCCCGTCGAACCGGGGTGGGGCGCGCCTTTGGGACCTACGAACCAGACGTGCTCTCCTATGACGAGCGCACCTTGCCCGAGGCCCTCGCAGAGGTCGGCTACGACAGCTCGGCGGCCGGAAAGTGGCACCTCAGCAGCGCCGAGTACGACTACGAGACGTCCCCGCTCCTCCACGGCTTCAGCTGGCACGCCGGCTCCATCTTCAACTTCAGCGAGCCGGCCTTGAACGGGGCGAACACGACGTACTTCGACTGGGAGAAGGCCGTCAATGGCGTTCTCACTCGCAGCTCGACCTACGCGACGATCGACACCACCAACGATGCAGTGGATCGGATCGAGCAGATGTCCGAGCCCTGGCTCCTGTGGGTCGCCTACAACGCGCCCCATCACCCGCTCCACACGCCTCCACCTCACCTGTTCACCCAGGAACGCTCGTCGAGTCCGACCCAGCGTGAGCTCTTCAACCTCGACGTCGAGGCCCTCGACACCGAGATCGGTCGTCTGCTCGGGGCGATGTCGACGGAGGTCGCCGCGCGAACAACCGTGATCTTCATAGGAGACAACGGGACTTCGGGCCTGATCACGGATGTCGTGGGCGAGCGGCGGGCGAAGGGGACCGTGCACGAGGGCGGGATCCATGTGCCCTTCATCGTCGCTGGCCCCGTTGTCGCCGCCCCCGGGACCGTCAGTGAAGCACTCGTGGGTACGCTTGACGTCTTTGCGACAGCCGCCGAGATCGCCGGAGCCGAGGCGGGGGATGTCGACGCCATCAGCCTGGTGCCGATCCTCGCCGATCCGACGCTTCCAGGCCCCGAAGTGCTCTACATGGAGAAGTTCCGGCCCAATGGCTTCGGCCCCTACGTGAACTACAGCCGTGCTCTTCGGGACGAACGCTACAAGGTCATCCACGTCCAAGATGTGAACGGCCTCGACGACTGGGGGTTCTATGATCTCCAGGTCGATCCCTGGGAAGATCACAACCTCGTCGATGTCGGCCTGACGGTGGACGAGCAGCACGTCTTCGACAACCTGCACGGCCGCCTCGAAGCGGACTTCCCGTCTCCCCTATAGTGGGCGGGCCCCGGCGATTTGCGCAGCTTGTTCCACCACATTCAGGGGTTGGCAACCGACGATCCGCACTGGCTTCGGGCCCGATTCCGGCGAGGGGTCTCCGGGATTCCAGCCCGCCGGGAGCATGAACCAGGTCGGGATGCCGGTCACTCCCCAGCGCTGGGCGTCCTGTCGCTGCGCACTCAACAAGCCGGGGACCTCGGGATCGTCCAGCCACGTCATGGCGTCGTCAGCGTCGAGGCCAGCCTGAACCAGAAGGTCCCGAAGCAGCGCCGGATCCTCTAGGTTCAGACCCTCCTTCCAGTAGGCATCCATGCCCAGGGTGCGCCACTCGGAGAGTTTGCCGCGGCGCCGGGCGTACTCCGACAAGGCCAGGGCTGGCTTGGTGCTCGGGGCGTGTGGGGGCGGTGAGAAGGGCACTCCGAAGTCGTCTGCGACGGACTGCAGGCGCGCGTACATCGCGTCGACAGCGGGTTTTGGGAACATGCGAGCCACGTCCATTCCGCCCTTGGGGATCTCGGGATGAAGCTCGAATCCCCGCCACTCGAAGGCGAGCGCGTACTTGTCTTGGATGGGGACCAGGGTGCCTCGCTCCGCGAGGTAGCACCAAGGTCATATGAAGTCGGAGAAGAACAGCAGCTTGGTCACTGGGAATCCCGGGGTGGCGTTCTGAATGTAGTGTCTCGCACTCAGTTGAGGAACCCGAAGTCATCGTACTGAGTGTGCTCATGCTCGTCGGCCCGACGCCTGGACTTCCCAAGGTGGTATGTCAGGGCCATCGCTATGCATTCCGCGAGCGCCTTCACGTCGAGCGCACGACCCGGATCCAAGACCAACGCGCGTTTTCCGTCGAAGTCGAAGGTGTCGGCGTATCGCGACCGAAATGTGGCGATCAGCGTGGTCTGGCAGTGCACGTACATGGCATATCGAGGCGACCCACTCGGTGCGGGACCCAGGCGGATCGTCGTGCCGGAGCGTGGAGAGCGCGTCACGTAGCTGGGTTGCCCCCATTTGAGGGTCTCCTCGAGGTCGCCCACGCCTGGAGTCTCGTCGGCGACCGCAAAGATCAGCTCCCGCAGGTCGAGGAGGGCCTCGCGGATGTCGCGCTCATAGCTGTCAAATACCGCGGCAACGGCCGGGTCGGCGATCCTTGTCATGGACGAATCCTGGGAGATAGCGAACGTCGGTCAAATAACCCACTTCGGCCAGCCCGCGTGGGGACACTGCATTCATCGTTGCTGTTCCGGGCTGTGTCAGTTTGTTTCCGAAACCAGCGCCTGGCATGTTGCCGGATAGAAGCGGTGCATCAACGGGGGATCCCATGACTCTGACGCTACTCCTAGCCGCGTGCTCGCTATCCACTCCCGACGCAGAGGCGCCTCCGGTCACACCGCCTCCGGCCCCAGTGGTCACGGCTCCTGCGACCGAGGTGACCCTTGGCGAAAAAACGGGAAAGGTCTACGGCGACATGGCGTTTCGGGCACCCGCCGAGATCGGTGCAGTCAGCTTTGGACCCGGGGGGGCGTGGCTTCTCGCTCAGGACTACGAGGGCGGTCTGCACCAGTTTGCGCTGCCCAGCGGAGAGCCGATGGCGGGGATCCAGTCCCCGTGCTCGGAATCCTACGGTTCGGCCATGGCTCTGTCCCCTGACGGCCGCACCATCGCAATTGCCTGCGACTACGACGACATCGCCATTGCATCGGTCGAGACCGGCGTCGTCAACCTGAAGCTGGCCGGCGATGTCGAGACGATGAAGTGGTCCTCCGACGGCAACAGCCTCGCAATCGTCAACTATGAGAGCGTTCGCGTGCTGAACCCCCGCAGCGGCAAGGTCGCCTGGCGCACCCAGAGCATGTCGGAGGCGCAGGTCGCCAACCGCGGAGATGTGTGGCTGGTCGCCGGATACTTCACATCAGAAGATGGCGATGACGAAAGCGCCGCGGTCATTGCTGTGTCGGCTTCCTCGGGAAAGGTGTTGTGGAAACACAATGAGGAGTACAACGTCTTCGCCCCAGCCATGAGCCTCGATGGCACACGCGCCGCCTTCGCGACCGAAGAGGCCATCCTGATCAAGGACGCACGGACCGGAGAGGGCCTGCGCCGCCGTGTCATGGACGCCTGGTTCGACAGCATCGCGCCCACCGCGACGGGGTGGTGGGCACTCCAGGAAGGGCGCATGCTGCACTTCGACGAGGACTTCGACAGCGAGGTCATCACGCCAGGATCGGGCGATCAGCTGGTCAGCTCTCCCGATGGTCAGATCATCGTCGCCACCGGCGGCACGAGGCTCTCGGTCTGGAACGCATCGGGAGAGCCCCTGCACGACAGCTCTGGACTGCCCACTGCCGCACAGTGGGTCGACGTGTCGGACAGTGGAGAGGTCTTCGCAGCCAGCACCGAGCTCTCCCTGACGATCGTGAATCGGGAGACGGGAGCGGCCATCGGGGTGCAGCTCGACGGGTGGACTGGCGTGATGGATCTCTCTCCGGACGGCGGGCACTTTGCCTATTCCACCGAGGAGAGTGTGTTTGTCGTCGATTCGCACACCGGCCGCACCACGCGACTCGGCCTCGAGAGCGACGTCTCATTCCTCGCCTTCACCCCGGATAGCAACGAGATCATCGCCGTCGGTGGCTATGACGAGCTGGCGCTGATGCGAATCTCGGTGGATCCCATGAAGCTCCAGTCTGCAGAGCAGATCGCGGCTGGAGATGCGGACTATGCGCGGTTGTCCGCGGATGGGCACGCCCTCGCGATCCCCGGATTGGACGGCACGACGAGGGTCTACGAGATCGAATGAGAGCGGAGGTTGGTATGGTTCGCCATGCCACGAATCTCCCTTCCGTTTCTTCTCCTGGTTCTCGCCTCTGGCTGCGGCGCCAGGACCACGCCCGACGAGCCGGTCGATGCGCCCGCCAACCCGACTGATCCGGTGGTGGAACCCAGTGAACCGGAGCAACCTGTGCAGCACGTCTTGAAGGGAACCCTGGAGAAGATCGAGCTGCAGAACATCAACAAGTCGGCTGGGCACTACACCTACAATCTGCACCTCTTTGTGCGCTACGACAGCATCGAGCCGAGTCCCGCGCAGCCACCCTCTGGTTCGCTCAAGGTGCGTGCGGAGTACAAACCGAAGTGGGGAAAGATGAGCGATGCCGAGCGCGCGTCGCTCTCCACTGAAGGGCCGAAAAGCAAGTTCACGCCTGCGGAATTCCGTGGATACAAGACCGGCGAGCCTGTGGATCTCCAGATCCGCTTCTCCTCGCCGGATCTCGCCCACATCATTCCCTGATGCGCGTCAGACCCCAGCCACCATTATCCGGGGTGACGCAACGCGAGCTCCAGGGCGCTGGCAGCGAACAACAGCCAGAATCCGGCGGGGATGATCCCGAGCACGGGGATAAGCCACTCCATCATTCCTCCACGCCCGGAATGATCGCACAGGAGGCGTGCAGTGATGTCTGTGAGGAGCCGCCGACGGACACACTGTGAGTGACGTGCTCCACGCACCACTCCCGCGCCTCCGTGTCGTAGTACGCGAGTTCCTCCGCGGGGATCTCGAAGGTCAGTGTCCGGGACTCCGCAGCCTGTAGATCGATCTTCTCGAAGCCGCGGAGCAGCTTAGTTGGCCGATCCACAGCCGATTCGGGAAAGCCGATGTAGACCTGCACCACCTCGGCGCCGGCGCGGTCTCCAGTGTTGGCAATTCGCACTGACACTCGCAGGATCTCATCGAAGCAGACGGTGAGCTCGGAGTAGGCAAAGGTCGTGTACGACAGCCCATGTCCGAAGGCGTAGGCGACGGGCAGATCTCGCTTCTCGAACAGCGTGTAGCCGTGGTAGCGGTCGTACCGAGCCTGCCGCGCGAAAGGATCGAACGGAGGAAGATCCTTGGGATCCTTCGGGATCGTGAACGGGAGCTTTCCGCTCGGGTTCACTTCACCGAAGAGGATCCTGGCCAGCGCCGTACCCCCGGCCATTCCGCCATAGAACGCCGCCAGAACGCCCTGCACCCAGTCTCCCCAGTCACCGACCAGGATCGCGCTGCCTCCGACGAGCACGACGACGGTCCGCTGATTGACCTCGGTGACCGCCCGGATCAGCGCGATGTCGGTCGGTCGCAGTCCCAGGTCGAATCGGTCGCCGCCGCCGCCGATCCATGTGAGCTGCCGGGCCTCGCCGTACTCGTCGGGTCTCAGAACAAAATACTCGCCCTCGTCCTCGGCGGAGAGCCCGACCACGATCACCGCGGCGTCGCACTTCTTGGCGAGCTTTGCCGCTTCGAAGGGGCTGGCGCCGTCGTCGTGTCGCACGGTTCCGCCGCGCTTCTCGACCAAACAGCGAATGCCCTCTAGCGGAGTGATCACGTACGGCGCCTGTACTGCGCTGCTGCCGTGATCTCCAGTGGTCTCGAGGGTGGCGAGGTGGCCGAAGACGCCGATGTTTCCGGGCTGCAGGGGAAGTGTACCGTCATTCTTCAGGAGCACAGTGCCAGCTTCGGCAGCCTCCTGGGCTAGCTCGACGTGCTCGGCACACGCCAGGAGGTGGGGACCGTAGGGTTGGGCCTCTTCAGCAGTGGCGACCCGCATGCGCGTCCGGAGCACGCGAGACACGGACTCGTCGATGGTCGCCAACGCTATGGTTCCGCTGTGCACGGCGTCTCGTAGGGGCGCGCCGTAGTGTTGTTTGCACGGCATCTCCACGTCGAGACCGGCTTCTACGCTGGCAATCCCATCGCGCACGCCGTGGACCCAGTCCGACGACACGAACCCCTGAAAGCCCCATTCCTGTCGCAGGATCTGGGTGAGAAGCTCGCGGTTTTGGCCGCAGAACTCGCCCCGCACGCGGTTGTAGGCGCTCATCACCGACGCGACCTCGCCCTCCTGCACGATCCGCTTGAAGTGCGGCAGATAGACCTCGCGGAGGGCACGCTCGTCGACCTCGACGTCGACGTAGAAACGGCTGTTCTCGATGCTGTTCAGGGCGAAGTGTTTCACGCAGGCCATGACGTTGTGGGCCTGGATTCCCTTGGTGAGGGCGGTGCCCATGACGCCGAGGTGGTAGGGATCCTCGCCGTAGGTTTCCTGGGCGCGACCCCAGCCCGGGTGCCGGAGCAGGTTCACGCACACTGCGGCGGAGTAGTTGGCGTCAATCGCCCGCGTCTCCCGTCCCATGGCCTCGCCGATTCGCCGCTCCAGATCCGGATCCCAGCTCGCTCCGCGGCACATGGTCACCGGAAAGCAGGTCGCCCCGGTTCCGACTGCGACGCCCCTCGGCCCGTCGGTGAACACGAGGGGAGGGATGCCGAGACGTGTGTTTTGCCCTGCATAGACGTGGGGTGCTCCCCGGCCGGAGAAGACGTTCGCGGCGTAGCGCAGCTGGAAACGAAGGCTGGGCAGGTCTCCGGAGAGCTGCTCGAGCTTCTCGTCGGTCGTCATGCAGCCCACCAGGTACTCGACGCTCCCGATACCGGGGGCCGCTCGGGAGTCGTAGCGGGGATAGTTCAGTGCATAGGCCACAAGTCCAGCGATCACGACGACAATGGCGATCAGGATGAAGAGGGCGGTGAGCATCAGAGCCTCGTCAACAGTGCGAGCTGAGGGCGGAACAACAGGCCGGTATGGGCGGCACGAACTTCGCCTTCGGGGCCGACAACCACCGTAGTTGGATAGGTCGTGATCCCGTACGCCGTCAGTGTCTCATCGTCCCCGAGCAGGACCGGGTAGGTGATGCCCATGTCGGCCTTGGCCTTGCGAAGTTTTGCCTCTGGCCCGTCCGCCGCAATGCCGAGGACTTCGATGTCCGGGTTTGCGGCCGCGAAGGACGAGAAGGAAGGCGCCTCCAGCCGACAGGGACCACACCAGGTCGCCCAGAAGTTCAGGACCACGGTGCTGCCGCGCAGGGAGGAGAGTTGCACGGGCGCGCCGTCGAGAACCGACAGCGTGAAGTCGGGGGCCTTGTCGGGCAGGCTCGGTGCGCGCAGGGCGCCCGCGGCCTGGAAGATGACGACAGCGACGACAAAGAACAGCGACCACTCGGCGGCGTGCCGGGGCAGGGACTTGGGCGGTGGTGGCTTGCCTTCGTCCTGCATTCTTCAGAGCACCTTTTCGAACTCGTGGACTGCGATCCCGAAAAAGTCCGTGACTTTGCCCGTCCTCGTGTAACCACAGCGCTCGTAGAACCGCTGTGCCCGCTGCAGCACCTCGGTTGTGTCCAGCGTGATCCGCGTGCAGGACCAAGCCCTGGCCTGGGCCTCGGCACCGCTCATGAGGATGGTCGCGACCCCGGAGCCAAGCTGGTTCGGGTGCACGCCCATTCCCCGGACCTCGACTTCCCCCGGCGCAGAACGGCCAACTGAGACCGTGCCGAGTACCCGGCCGCCATCCTCGACAATCAGCACCATCATCTGCTTGAGGCGAGCGGTGAGCATGGCGCGATCCAGGACGGTGTTGCGGTATGCTTCTGGCGGATACTGGTCTTCGTAGGCAGAGAAAGCGTTGAGGAGGACCTGCAAGACCCCATTGATGTCGCGCTCGGTGGCCAACCTGATTCGCATCGCGGGCCAGCATACACGGTTCAGGACTCAGTACTTGAATGGCCACGCGAGGAAGTAGCGCTTGATCCGCAGCCAGATGCCATAGATGCCCAATGGTTCGAAGACCAGGAAGCCGATAACGAGCAAGCTGAAGAGCAGCGTCGATTGCTGGGCCGAGGACAGGCTGGACAAGATCGGAAGCTGTCGGCCGACGATCTCGGCGACCGGAGTGAGCACCACAAAGGTGATGGCACCGGCCACGGCCCCAAAGGTCGTTCCAATGCCACCGAGCACGACCATCGCGATGTACTGCACCGACATGTTGAGGTCGAAGGGCGGCTCAACGGTGATGTACTGCTGCTGCAGGGCGAACATGCCCCCGGCGATACCCGCCAGGAAGGAGGACAATCCAAAGGCGAGCACCTTGGTCCGCGCCGGGTCCACGCCCAGCGCTTCGGCGGCCAGATCCGAGTCGCGCACCGCCATCATCGCCCGGCCGGTGCGCGAGCGACGGATGTTTGCGCACAGCAAGACCGAGGCCACGGCGATGGCCAGGAAGATGAAGTACAGCTTCTGCTCGAAGGACAAGACCAGAGGTCCTAGCTCGAGATCTCCGGAGAAGTCTCCGAGAGTCGAGGCCCCCTCGGCAGAGCTGAACCAGGAGTGGATCGGCACCGAGATGCCCGAGACCCCGCCCGTCCACTCGGACAGCGAGAGCAAGGTGTGGTCGACCAAGAAGAGGAGGCCCAGGGTGACGATGGCAAGGTACAAACCCCGCAACCGAAGGGCGAACGGGCCGACGGCGAGACCCACTGTAGCGGCTACTAGACCTCCCATGGGCAGCGCGAGCCAGAAGGGAACGTGGGCGACATTGCCGAGGACCGCGACGGTATAGGCTCCCAAAGCGAGGAATGCCGCGTGTCCCAGACTGATCTGTCCCGCGAAGCCGGTGAGGATCATCAGGGCGACGGCGCCGACCACTGCGGTCAAGGTCTGGACCGAGACGGTGAGCCAGCGGCTGCTCGCGACAAAGGGGAGGGCGGCGAGCAAGATCGTTCCCAGCGTCAGTCCCAGCTGCTGCCAACGGTCTGGGAACCGCTGAAGGTCCTGCTCATACGTCGTCACGAGTGGGCGTGTTGGCATGGTCAGACTCGCTCGACTTCGGCGGTGCCGAACAGGCCGTAGGGGCGCACGATGAGGAAGGCGATCATCACCAGATAGGGGGCGACAGCGTGGAAGTTCTGCCCAAAGGCGCCGAGATGCTGGTTGAGGTAGCCCTGCGCCATCACCTCGAGCACGCCGAGGAGCAGACCGGCCAGCACTGTTCCGCCCACACTGTCGAGGCCGCCGACGATTACCGCTGGGAAAGCTCGCAGAGCCACGAACCCCAGGTGCACATCCACGCTTCGCGGGAACATGCCCAGGCAGATGCCTCCCAGGGCCGCGAAGGCGCCGGCCACGAACCAGGTCCCGGCGAAGACCTTGCCCACCGGGATGCCCATGGCGAGGGCCGTCTCTTGATCGCTGGCCGTCGCCCGCATGGCGACGCCAAAGCGCGTGTAGCGAATCAGCAGGAAGAACCCTCCGACCGCGACGAACCCGACCGCGACCGTGGCGAAGGAGTTCACGAGGATGTGGGCGCCGCCGATTTCGACCGAGGCGGTCGGATCCCAGGGAGTGGGCATGCCGCGGGTGTCCGTTCCCCAGGCGATGAGTGCCAAGGCGCGGATCAGGAATCCCACGAAGATGGTGACGATGATGGTCACGAAGACTGGCCGACCGATGAGCGGCCTCAGGAACACACGCTCGACTGCCGCGCCGAGCAGGCCAGTGAGCACCATCGAAGCAATCAGCGCAAATCCCCATGGAACGCCGGCTTGACAGAGTCCGACCATCACAAAGGCGCCGACGGTGAGGAACTCTCCTTGGGCGAAGTTGAAGACCTGGCTGGCTCGATAGATGACCACGAACCCGAGAGCGACCAGGGCGTACACTGCGCCAAGAGCCAGTCCGCTCGCCAGTAATTGCAGGAAGGTGGTCAAGGGCTCGCCCCATACATCTGCTCGATGAGTGGCGCCCAGATCTCGTGGATCGCCCGTCGGCGCACCTTCTGGGTCGCGGTCAGCTCGCCGTCATCCTGGTGCAGTTCCTTGGGAAAGAGCCGGAAGGCCCGGACTTGTTCGACGCGAGCGAGGAGCTCGTTGGACTGGCGGATCTCGGCATCGATGAGCTGCTGTATCGGCTCGCGGGCGGTCAGATCCTCGAAGTCGGTGTAGGCGATCTTGTTGCGGCTGGCCCAGTCTCCGACCGCGTCCCCGTCGATCTGGATCAGCGCAGAGACGAACTTGCGCGTGTCGCCGATGGCCACGGCCTCCTTGACGTAAGGGGAGTTCTTGAGCGCGTTCTCGATCTTCTCGGGCGACAGATTCTTGCCGCCGGCGGTGATGATGATCTCCTTCTTTCGACCGGTGATGAAGAGGAAGCCTTGTGCATCTTCTCGCCCGACGTCGCCGGTGTGCAGCCAGCCGTCGCTGTCGATGGTCTGCCGGGTCGCCTCGTTGTTGTGCAGATAGCCGCAGAAGACGCTGGGACCGCGGATCAGGATCTCACCGTCGTCGGCCAAGCGGCATTCGAGGCTGGAGAGCGCCTGACCGACGCTCCCGAGCCGGGTTGTACCGATGGGGCTGATGTGACTCACGCCCGCGCACTCGGTCATGCCATAGCCCTCCTGGACGGGCACTCCGATGCCGTGGAACCACCTCAGCAGCTCTTGGCCGATGGGGGCCGCTCCGCTCACTGGTAGGCGGCAATTGCGGAGACCCAGTCGCTCCTGCAGCGGTCGAAAGACCAGGATATCGCCGAAGAACCAGACGATGTGCTCCAGCGGGGAGCGCGATGTCTTTCGGTCGGGGTCGGCGATCTTCCGGCCGCGGGCGCTGAAGAAGTCGAACAGGGAGCGCTTCAGCCAGGAGGAATCCTTCATCCTCAGGGTCACCGAGGCGTTCATCTTCTCCCAGATCCGCGGCACCCCGAGGAAGACCGTCGGCGAGACCTCTCGAAGATCCTGCTGAATGGTGGCGATCGACTCGCCGAAATGCACGGTTCCTCCCGTGGACAGGGGCAGGAAGAGGGTGAAGATCTTCTCCGCTACGTGGCAGAGCGGAAGGTAGCTCAGCACCGAGTCCTGCTCGCTCAGTCCCAGCAGAGGGTTCAAGACATGAGCGGCAGACAGGGCGTTGTTGGCGGAGATCAGCGCGCCCTTCGGCGGTCCGGTGGTTCCCGAGGTGTAGATCACCATGCTGGGTTCGTGGGGATCGAGGCCGTCCACTCGGGAGGCGACCCAGTTCGGCTCGTCTCGCAGTAGCTCTTCACCGCGCCTCAGGAGCTCGTCCCAGCGCATGAGGCGGGGGTCGGAGTAGTGTCGCGTGCCCCGTGGGTCGAAGACGACGATTTTGGTGACTGTCGGCGTCTCACCGGCGATCTCGATGGCCTTGTCGACCTGCTCTTGATCCTCGCAGAAGAGGACTTTGGACCCGCTGTGGGAGAGGATGTACGCCACGTCAGCCGGTGGATTGGTCTGGTAGATCCCAACGGACTTCGCGGCGAGGGCCTGGATCCCGAGGTCGGCGTACAGCCACTCCGGCCGGTTCTCGGACAGGATGGAGACGTGATCGCCGGCCTCGATGCCCAGGTCGGCGAGGACTCGGGCGACCACCTGGACCCGAAACCAGTACCCCTTCCAGGGGATCTCCCGCCAGACACCCCGGTCCTTGTCTCGCAAGGCGACGTGCTCAGGCCGAGTGGTGGCCAGATCCCGTAGGCAGCTGACGAGGGTCTGGCTCATGTGGCGGCTCCCCCGACATATGCCCTTTGTACCGCCGGATCGGAGCGGATCTCTTCCGGTGAGCCGGCGGCGATCATCTTGCCAAAATCCAGGACCGCGACCCGGTCCGCCAGGTCGAGCACCATGTGCAGATCGTGCTCGATGAGGAGCTGGGTGATGCCCAGGTCCTCCTTGATGTCGAGGACGTACCTCGCCATGTCCTCGGTCTCTTCTTGGTTGAGGCCAGCGGCGGGCTCGTCGAGGAGCAAGATCTTGGGCTCCATGCAGAGCGCGCGCCCCAGCTCTACGCGCTTCAGGACTCCATAAGGAAGGACTCCCGCAGGAAGTTGCCGGTAGCGCTCCAGGTCGAGGAAGTCGATGATGTCCTCGACACGGGCGCGATGGCGGACCTCTTCGCGGGCGGCCGCTGGGGTCCAGAACAGATCTTGCCACCACCGGGTGCAGTACAGGTGGTGGCGGCCGATCATCATGTTGTCGAGGACCGTCAGGTGTTCGTAGAGCGCCAGGTTCTGGAACATGCGAGCGATCCCGCGGCCGGCTCGTCGGTGCGGCGGGATCCCTTCGAGGTCGTCGCCGGCGAAGCAGATGCTGCCGGAGTCTGGCTTGTACAGACCCGAGACGATGTTGAACATCGAGGTCTTACCGGCGCCATTGGGCCCGATGAGCGCAACCAGCTCTCCCTCGGCGACCGCCAGCGACACGCGGTCGAGGGCGACAACGCCGGCAAAAGAGAGGGTCACATTCTGGATCTGAAGCATTTCGGACAAGCGGATACCACATTCCGTTTACGGTCGGAGCTCGAAACGGGAAATAGGGCGCTTGCGCCCCCCGTTTTGAGGTTCGACCGTGAAGGGAATGTGGTTGCCAACCGGAGCGAAGCGCAGGGCGGAGGACGATTTATCGGCCGGAGCAACAGATTCCGTCCGAAATTAGCAGGACAACGCAATGTTTCAGTATGTGACGGGTCGCCGTTCGAGGCGATCTGGCACGGTAAGGTGGTCTCCCTAGGGGGAGAGATGGCAAGTGGAGACCTGTACCCACACGGTCCGGAGCATGTTCCCGCTGACCTGACGGCGCCGACATCCTCCTACCGGATGCACGCCTGGGTGGCATTCTCGACGCTGCTGCTGTTCGTAGGGCTCTACGCGTCTCTCACCGCTTGGATCGGGTGGGTTGCGTGGCGACTGCTCGCAGATTCCTGGGGCGGCGGCGAGTTCTTCTTCGGCTTGCTGATGGCGATACCGGCGCTGTTTCTGTTTGTGTTTCTGGTCAAGGGCTTCTTCTTCCGTCAGCACACCGACGACTCCCACCGGCTCGAGGTCACCGCGGCCGACGAGCCCGAGCTCATCAAGTTCGTGAACCAGATCGCCGACGACGCTGGCGCGCCCCGCCCTCATCGGGTCTTTTTGTCCTCGCGGGTGAACGCGGCGGTCTTCTACGACTTGACCATCTTGAACCTGGTCTTTCCGTCCAAGAAGAACCTCGAGATCGGCCTCGGTCTGGTGAACGCGGTGACCCTGGACGAGTTCAAGGCGGTCATGGCTCACGAGTTCGGTCACTTCGCTCAGAAGACGATGGCGGTCGGCCGCTGGGTCTACATCGCCCAACAGATCGTGTCGGATGTGGTCTCGCAGCGCGGCGCCCTCGACAATCTTCTCATCGGGCTGTCCCACTTCGACCTCCGCGTGGCGTGGATCGGTTGGATCATGCGCCTGGTCGTGTGGGCGATCCGGGCGATCGTCGACACTGGATTCCGGGCGATCATGCTGGCTCAGCACGCCCTATCCCGCGAGATGGAGCTCCAGGCCGACCTGGTCTCGGTGTCGCTGGCTGGCAGCGACAGCCTCATCCACGGACTGCACAAGCTGGGTCCAGCCGACGATGCCTGGGGTCGGGCCGCCCAGTACACCCATGGCCAGGTCCAGCAGGGTCGGGCCGTCGAGGATTTCTTCGAACTCCAGTCCCACATCCAAGAGCGCATGGGCCAGGTCCGCGACGATCCCGACTACGGCAGCGTGCCGATCCGGCCAGACCGAGGACAGGCCCAGCACCGTGTCTTTGCCGACACGATGGCGCAGCCGCCGCAGATGTGGTCGACCCACCCGCCCAACCGCGACCGCGAGGAGAACGCCAAGCGACGATACTTCCCGTCTATCCTGGATGAACGTTCTCCGTGGTTGTTGTTCGCCGACGCCGAATCCTGTCGTCGAGAAGTCACAAAGCAGCTCATTGGTCTGATGAGCGAAGAGCTTCCCGCGACGATCGTACCCGTGGCCGAGAGCATCGCCCTCATCGACGCGCAGTTCGAGGTTCCGCACCTAGCTCCTCGCTATCGCGGCCTGTACTACAGCCGCTCGCCCTACCAATACGTCAGCGACCCCGGCGCACTGATCCAGCTGGTCGATGGCGGCATGGCTGAGACGTTGAGCGGCCTCTATCAAGAGTCCGTGCAAGACGATCTGCGCGCACTGGCGGATTCCGAAGACGAGGTGGCGACACTCCAGGCCCTGCAAGACGGATTCCTCGAGGCGCCGGGCGGCTTGGTTCGCTACCGCGGCGAGGACGTACCTCGAAAGCAGCTCGATGGGCTCCTCGAGACGGTCAGACAGGACAAGGCTCGCCTGCGCGAGGTGGTGGTGGGGCACGACAGCGCCTGCCGTTCGGTGCACTGGAGCATCGCTGGCCAGCTCGGGGGCGGCTGGGCCGAATACCTCGAAAGCCTGGGCCGTCTCGCCCACTACTGCCATCACGTCGGCGCCGATCTGGCAGATGCCAGGGACTATCTGAGCCACGTGATCGCAGTGGTCACCGCCGACGGCAACGTGAGCTCGAGCGAGATGAGGCGCCTGATCAATACCGGCGAGGATCTCGAGCGCGCCATGGATCGTATCTTCATTCGCCGCAACGAAATCGTCGTTCCCAAGCCAATTCTCGACGAGCTAGAGATCGAGCATTGGTCCGAGGCTCTCCCGGAACAGTACACGCTGGGCGCCCCCACTGCGCACAACATGGCCTCCTGGCTCGACGTCATCGATGGCTGGGTTGGCGTCTTTGGTGGCCCCCTCGACGCCGCGGGTCGGGAGACGCTCCTCGAGCTCCTCGCAGCCGAAGATCACGTCGCAAAGTGCTTCCGCGAGGGGTCGGATCCCGGCCAGGCGCCCAAGCCCGCCAAGGTTCCCAAGGACTACCCGAAGTGTGTGCCGGGCGACGAGCGCGAGCGCGACAAGCAGCTGGTTCTCTGGGACCGCTTCATCCTCGCCGAGGGCTGGCTCCCCGGGACGGCTCGGTTCGCCGCCGCCGCTGCGATCCTCGCCGGGCCGCTCTGGTACACGATGCAGGTCGGCGACACCAAGGTCTTGGTGTTCAACGGGCTGAACATCCCGGTTCAGGTGGATATTGCTGGATCGGTCTCCGAGGTGCTTCCCGGCCGACACCACCAGAAGAGGGTTGTGGCCGACTTCGTCGAGGTGCGGACCACGACCGCAGACGGCGAGGTCATCGAGACCTTCGAGGTCGACGCGTCGAATACCTGGGCGACCTACGTCTACAACGTCGCCCAGGGCTCTCCGCTGGTCGAGTGGACGGCCAGCTATGGCTACGCCGCCGAGGTGCCGCCGCGAATGCTCTCGGCGCCGCGGTGGTTCGCTTCCACTGCGAACTACAACTTCTCGGAGCCCCCAAACGAGAGTGAAGACGGCAACAAGCTCGAGGTGCTGGCCGCCCTCAACGAAGAGTCGCCTCGGGTCCAGGTTGCCCAGGTGGATCCCGAAGATGTCGCCCCCCTGGTGACCGCCCATCTGCGCTGGGACGACGCCAACGACAGCGAGTTCTTCGAGTGGGCCGAGGCGGCCTTTGCACTGGATCTACTTGGAGGAATCGTCGACGATCGGCTGGACGCCGAGCCCGAGAACCTCGGCCTGCTTCGCCTCGGCATTGGCCTGGCCAGCATGACCGAGACCCAAGGTCCGCTCTGTGAGCGGGCACAGGCGATGCTCGAGCGGCGGTCTGACGACCCCGACGTCCTGCACCTCGCCCATTCCTGTCTGCCTCCGGACGAGCGCCGGAGAGCGAGCCTGGCTGCCCACGAACGTTTTCCGGATCACGCCCCCCTCGGCATCCGCGCCGGCTACGCTCACGCCCGAGACGCCGACTGGGAGGCTGCCGAGGCCCTCCTCACCAAGTTCTGGCGATCGCCGAATGTGTATGATTGCACCATCGATCTCGCGCGAATTCGTCGGATGTTGGGGCGCGGCAGGATGCCCGTCGATACCACGGGGAACGCGGAGCTCGAGTTCTACGATCGCGTGGGCTCGAACGAGTTTCTCGAGGCAAACGTTCGCGGATACCGCTTCCTCGCCAAGGGGGACCTCGACAAGGCGCTCGAGCTCGAGGACCCCGGAGACCCCGGCCGGCCCCTGACCCGTCTCGTGGCCGCGTCAGAGGGAGCGACACCCACGCAGGTCCAGGCCGCGAAGCTCCCCTATGTGGAGGAGGGCCTGGGTCAGGCTGCGTTTTTTGCCAGCGCGGCTGTGGCCGCCCGAGAAGGGTGGGACGTGTCGGCGTATGTCGATGCACTCGGAAACTACCTCCCGCGCGAGGACCTCGAGACAGTCGCCCAGGTGTTCGACATCGCTGCAGTGGAGGCGGATCCCGGCATCATCGATCGCGCCGTCGTGGGCTCCGAACCTTCACTTCGTGGGCGCGTGCGCCTCGTAGGCGTGATCCTCCTGGGGGATCAGGCGCCCGATCTCTGGCGAAAAGAGGCAAAAGCCCTGCTCTTCGAGGGAGAGCGACCCTATCTGCGCTAGCTCTACAGTTTGCCGGTCAAGTCCTGCATCTGCACCCATGACCTGTAAACTGACGAACATATGCTGGTGAAACCTGCACAATCCGCAGTCACCCCGACGGCCCCTCGAAACCTCGGGAATATGTACGACAGCTCACAGCCCATGGGTTTGACTCCGGACTTGACCTCTACAGTTGCCGGTCAAGTCCTCCGACTGCACCCACGACATGTAATCTGACGAACATAGACTGCTTCGCAAGTCGGCAATTCGCCGCTCCCCTGACGGGGAGTCTGACGAAGTGCCCATTATGTACGCCAGCTCACAGGCCATGGCCTTGCCTCC
>PJEL010000092.1_pt1 | contig 98233 bp, 87 predicted proteins | sample 1853271 | NCBI WGS metagenome assembly PJEL01 (sample SAMN08108733, study PRJNA415343) | Invertebrate metagenome, whole genome shotgun sequencing project. | host: Globobulimina | place: Sweden: Gullmar Fjord | collected 2015-08
TATTTCTCAATTTTTTTTCTCCCCCATCCAATCAATCATGGTCCTGGCACGACCATCAGGGTGCTCTAGAGCATATACAATATAGAGACCAACCAACCAGCAAACCACCAGGCATCCTCAAAATATCCGTCGAGCCATTGGTCTCACCTCCACTCGAGACCACCCAGCGTGATCCCTAACAAAATACTCTTCTTCGAGTTCTTCTTCTTCGAGTTCTATGTCGTCCTGCAGTTCGTCACGACGACTATTCTCTTCCTGTACCATGCTCGAAGATCACATACATATATTATTATTACTTGAATTAGCAGTATATATAGTAACGAGCAAACGAATATGAGCAGAGGTTCTTCGACGAGACGTGCAAGCAATGCTGTGTCTTGGGCAAGACCCAACTGGGTACCTTGTTACTTGTAACAACAAGAAATATGGATACCTGATGAATGAATATTTATTTAGTTAATATGAAAATAAAGAGAGACATATACGATTCTAGATTCCTGATCCACGAGAGAAACATCACACGTGACTGGCAATCCTCTTGAGAGCAAGCTTGCCAAGTGGATGATGCATATACTATCTAGGGTTTACGACACTATTAGTATCATAACCAGTTATATTATCATTAAATAGAAGATATATAGTCTATACGATTGATCTAAACATAGAGAGATAGAGAGAGAAAGACACGTACACGTGTCGTCAATTTGAAAGATTGAATGAATGGTCAAGAGAGAAAGAAGCGTGTAATGGTACATGGATGATTCTCTCAGTTGGATAGTTGGATAGTCATACGTACAACCATTGCAGTTGTAGCATATTAGAATGGTTCAGGTGCTTTCACCTGGCTGTCCTTGGCAACAGGCAGCTTCTGCATGCTTCACCCTTGCTGGTTGGTTTTCTGACATTCTCTTGATTCGTATTTTCCTCTTTATGGCATATGTTTGGTTGTTGGCAGCTTCTCTGATTGGATTTCCTCGCTGGCCTGAATACGAAACGACTGGATTCATCTCTGTGGATGGTATTGTCTGGGCGACTGTGAATATTGTTGTCCATGGCGTTGCCATTGTCAAGTTGCTCTCAGATGAACGGCCTGTGCACTTTGACACGGACGATGAACAGGAGATGTTCCGGTTTTTATACCGGAGGGGTGGTTTCGAACCACTTGAAGCTCGCGAGGTCATGAGACGTGGGTGTTTTAGGACTATCAAGGAAGGGGATGTCATATCCAGTACTGTTGATGCTGCCGATAGGGTTGTGTTGCTGATAGAGGGTAGTGCTCGGTACCAACGAGTGTCCAATGGGGCTGTTCAGGCGACTGGAACGTTTCTCAGTGGAATGATATGGGATTTGAGGATGCTGAGTATCTTTGGTGTGTACGTTGGGTTTGAAAAAGACGATGTTTCCTTCTCTGTTGATGCAACACAAGACTGTCTGGTCTTTGAATGGACATTGGAAAAGCTGGACGACCTTTCCAGCAAATGCGGACCCAGCGTATCCGGATACTTTCGCAATTTTATTCTGTGTCAAGTGAGTTTTGAATTGGAATTCAGAGAACATGGGATTGAATTTGCGCGTAGCACCTCTGGAGTTGAAGATCCCAGGTGGCTCCAAGGAGCCCGGAGCAGAGATTTTACAGACCCTTTGCATGAACAGGTGCCGACGAGTGCACAACGCATCAAAAGTTTCTTCGTATGGATTGGACTATCATTCACACCAATGGTTCCCAATGGAATCAGGCATACTGGTCTCAGAGGACTACCAAGGACTGGTGTTGCAGCCAGAAGACGCCTCGTGGCGCTGTCTGAGTTTCAACAGAGGAAGAAACGGCGGGAAAAATCCTTCTTACGTACGGCTATTCATCGCCTTTCATCTCGATTTGAGTCCAAATTTGAGACACAACTCTCAAGTATATCTGTTGATCCCATCAACTCGCCATAAAAGAGAGATTCTGCAGTGCTTGTATGTCTGTGTGGTAGCACTTTGCCACAATTGTGACCTGGCAAGGTCCCATTGACATTCTTACGCGATACATTGTGCTTCCGTAACAATATTCTGAAAAGAATTATATAATTTTATATAGATATATAACACAATGATGTCCATCACGCCCACCAGCTGCGTACAGAGCAGCCGTGTGTCCATCGCCGCACCACGCTTGTCTTCCGTGCAGACCATCTCTGGAAGAAGCAATATCGTCAATGCTCCAGGAAATAGATCAAACAATTCTATTTCTCAGTCTATGACTGTCGAACGTCGTGGAATGACGGCTGTCGTGGCTGCAAGACGAGACGGCGACAGATACGAGAACAATGACGGTTTCCAAGATAGAGTTATTCAAGTGCGCCGTGTCACCAAGGTTGTTAAAGGAGGAAAGCAGCTCAGATTTAGAGCAGTGGTACGTTTCTATTGACAATGTGCGGGCAGAGAGAAGAGTCCGTATCGAGAGGCTGTGGTTGAGGGTTGCCCACGAGAGATGTCGGGGTGCAATCGTCAATCTACACGTGATCAAAGCAGACATTCTAAATATATATACACATGTATAATGTAGGTCGTTGTTGGAAATGAGAATGGTACCGTGGGTGTTGGCTGTGCCTCTGCCAAGGAAGTTGTTATGGCTGTGCAAAAGGCTGCTGTTGATGCCAAGCGTAACTTGGTGACAGTACCATTGAGCAAATCTTCCTCTTTCCCACATAGATTCGATGGAGTGTTTGGCGCAGCTCGTGTCATGCTTCGTCCAGCAGCCGAAGGTACTGGTGTGATTGCTGGTGGAGCTGTCCGTGCCGTGCTGGAACTTGCAGGTGTCAAGAATGGATTCGGAAAGCAGTTAGGAAGTGATAATGCATTGAACAATGCCAAGGCAACTGTTGAAGGATTGAAAGCAATGAGAACATTCAAGGATGTTGCCAGAGAGAGAGGACTGCCACTTGAGCATTTCCTTCCAGGAACATCTTCATAAATCCTATAGATAGCAGCAACAGTTTTAACACACTACGTATTATTTAGATGTAACTTCATTTCGTACGAATGCTATCACAACATATCATGAGTCAGTGATATCCTGAAAGATGTCCATTTCTTTCTCTTCTGAAAGGAAATTGAATTCATCAACAGTTTCATGAATGAATGATTCCTTCATGTGTTACCTGATCGATATATATAAAGAAATACATACGTAGACTGTATAGTAATACATATATGTATTTCCATACGCGGATTGTATAAAACAAGACGGAAATAGTGTCAGTTACAGTTGTCCCAACGAACGAGTCCTCTTGGTGGGACACGTCATTACACGTAAGGAATATGGAAAGTATCAATCTTTTATCTGGAATTAGAACAAAAAAGGTAGCGGGACAGTATGAGGGGCAATCTTTTTGGTCGAAGAAAACCACCTGGTTGGGGCTCGCTGTGCTTGTCGTCGTAGGCATTGTAGGATATGTGCTGACAATGACGCCATTCGCATCAGTTACAGAAAATACAACAACAGGTACAAGTAGCGGTGATAATAGTAAAGTGGGAGGATGTGATTCACTTAAACCACATGAGCCAACAGTACTCATATATAACAGGGTGCCCAAGGCAGGTTCTTCTTCCATGACACATTTGCTGAGCAAATTGTCATCAAAGAATGGATTCAAAATGCTTGGATGGTTTGATCTACCGTCTCATGACTATGATGCTGTTCAAAAGGCTGTCAATGAGGCACTGAAGAAGGGGAGGAAGACTGTTATTGCACAGCACTTTCACTTTCCAGAAATTATCAATAAAAAGGTTGCATACATCAACGTAGTCAGAGAACCCGTATCTCGATGTACAAGTCAGTATTACTATTTACGATATGGAGACAGGAATGAAAAGGATAGACGGAAAGTCTTGGATAAATTTGGAGACTTGTCAATAGATGAATGCATTGATACTGGCAAATATGACTCTTGTTTCAATTGTGATGGATTCAAGCAGTCTCTTTTCTTCTGTGGGAAAGATGGAGGACCGTGCAAAGGAAGTAAGCCAAGCGATATACTAGATACAGCAAAAAGAACCATTGATTCGCAGTACACGGTAGGAGCCATTGAAGATTTTGAAGGTACAGTTGCTGTGATGGAAAAGTTATACCCAAGCTTTTTCAAAGGGGGATTGGAACTTTTGAAAAAGGTCAAACCCCAACGGGTAACTCAAGGAGTCACCAAAGAATACGTCAAACCCAGTGAGGCCAGCAAAGAGGTCATCCAGGGTCTCCTCAAACAGGATGTAGAGCTCTATGACTATGTTGTCAGCAAACTTGAGCATATGAAGCAGTGTCTATTGTGAATAGACAAAGACAACCGATGAATATCTATTTACATGATGCATTTATTTGTCAAAAGTCTACACGGATTTCACCTGTGCAAGCAGTAGGTCAAGAACAGCTCCTTTATTTGCAATCAAACTCTGTTGCACCTTGGCAATGTGTTCCTCAGACTCCTTGTGCAATTTTTCAACCAAACTCTTATTATCAGTCACATCAGACTGTATAGATCTCTCGTATTCAGCATCTTTTTCATGTTTATATGCCTGGACTTCCCGTGCTGCTTCCTCCTTGGCCTGTTTAAGCCTCTCCATCTTCTCTGCAACAAACACGGACCCCATTCAGATGTACTCGAAAAATAAGTATTTCCCCAACATTCTAACGTACCCTGTCGAGCTTTACTCACGATTGCTTGTGCTTCAGTCTCAGCTTGAAGCAACTGCTGGATTCCATCTTGACCTGCTGGCACTTCCATTGTACTACTACTACTCCTATCTCTCATGTACATGTATAAAACCACTGTGTAATATTTTGTATGACGCCAGACAAGCCACAGTGTGTCTCTGTAGTCTTATGGGGTGGTACCCTTGCTCCTTCTTCGAGAGATTGGTTTCAGCAACGTACAAGGAGTAGATGAAACCATATACAGGGATGACTGCCTTCTCTCTCCCTCTCCCTCTGAGAGTCTACAAAATCCATCCCCTATCACGTGTTTCTGTCCCTTTGAATTTATAAGATAATTCATCACATCTCTTACATTCGTCATCATGTCTCACAGAAAGGTACGCAGGGTGGTATATCCATGCGGCATTGCGGCCGCAGGCCGCAATCATCTCTCAAATTCTTTTGGAGAATGAAACATGAACCTACATACTTGATTCAGTCATACACAACTCATTTATAACGTTCTTGTTTCATATCTGCAGTTTGAGCACCCACGTTTGGGTTCTTTGGGATTCATGCCAAAGAAGCGCTGCAAGCGCGGAAAGGGAAAGGTCAAGTCATTCCCACGTGATGATCCTTCTGCCAAGCCACATCTCACTGCATTTATGGGATACAAGGCTGGAATGACCCACATCACCCGTGACGTCGACAAGCCAGGATCCAAGGCACATAAGAAGGAGGTGGCCGAGGCCGTCACCATCATTGAGACCCCACCAATGGTTGTCGTTGGTATTGTTGGATACGTCAAGACCACACGTGGACCACGCTCGTTGACCACTGTTTGGGCAGAGCATTTGTCCGAGGAAGTGAAGCGTCGCTTCTACAAGAACTGGTACAAGGCAAAGAAGAAGGCCTTCTCCAAGAGTGTTGCCAAGCATGCCAATGGAGGAAAGGAGATCCAGGCTGAGCTCGAGCAGATGAAGAAGCACTGCCATATGATCAGAGTTATTGCCCATACCCAGATCTCCAAGACTCCTTTGAGCCAGAAGAAGGCCCACATCATGGAGATCCAGGTCAATGGAGGATCTGTTGCTGACAAGGTTGACTTTGCTGCTGGTCTCCTCGAGAAGCCAGTCCCAGTCTCCAGCATCTTCACCAACAACGAGATGATTGATACCATTGCCATCACCAAGGGACGTGGAACTGAGGGTGTCGTGACAAGATGGGGAGTCACCCGTCTTCCACGTAAGACACATCGTGGTCTCCGTAAGGTTGCTTGTATCGGAGCATGGCATCCAGCCAGAGTTGCATGGACCGTCGCCCGTTCAGGAGCCATGGGTATGAACCATCGTACTGAGATGAACAAGAAGATTTATCGCGTCGGTGTCAAGGGAGAGGAATCCCACAAGGCCACCACCACCTTTGATGTCACCGAGAAGGACATCACTCCAATGGGAGGATTCCCACACTATGGAGTTGTCAACGAGGACTATGTTATGATCAAGGGAGGATGCCCAGGAACCAAGAAGAGAGTCATCACCCTGAGAAAGACCCTCTTCCCACAGACCAAGAGATCCGCTTTGGAGGAGGTTACCGTCAAGTTCATCGACACTGCTTCCAAGTTTGGACATGGACGTTTCCAGACCAGCGAGGAGAAGGCCAAGATCCTTGGACGCCTCAAGGCTTGAATCAATTGATATTTTTATTGTAATTCAATTCAAACTCTCACGTGTATCAAGAAGTATACCAGTACTATCGTGATGATAGAGCAACACCATGAAAGAAAATGGAACCACTAATTCCAATTGGTGGGCTGGTATATGAGCAGACTCGCAACCAGACTCTCCCTCTTTTTTATTGTGTTCAAAGTGTGTTCGGAGGTTGGCATTTTCAATACCACCTTCTATTTCGTATAATAATATATTATACGTGCTAACGAACATTTGATATCCGACTACGTGCTTTGCATACATTGCATTCGAAGCAACGCCTGTTGGTAGCTGACTTCCTACTCTTTCAGGAGTGATCACAACTTTACTACACACAACGTATTACAAATTTTATTGAAGCAAAATGTGTTTGAGACCTTTGACGCCTGCGGAAGGGCAGAACAGAGTCGCTGAGGCCAACCAGCTCCGCGACCGCGTGCAAGACGGGGCTACCCCTGCTGACCGCGAAGCCGGATTGACTGGAATTGTGCAGTTTGTCGAGGCTGTTGGTCGTCCAGCTGAACCATTCGTGGTCCCATTGATGCCAGCTATCCTTAAGGCATTGTCCGAGAAGGTATGTGCGAGTTGTTGGAGCAGTAGACCTTTCGTGCGCCGACGGTCTCGCTGCATCGATTGGAGGGAAGACTGTGCGGGTGACGTATAGTGTTGCATGCAATGCAAATATGAAGTAAATATATATATTAACCCAATGTATTCATTTGTTGCAGGATGCCTCCGTCAAGGAAGCAGCCTCCAAGGCCGGTGAGGCAGTCATGGCCAACCTCAACCCAGCTGCTATCAAAGTTGCTGTGCCAGCTTTGCTCGAGGTTTTGGAGCCAAAGGTGAAGCCACCAACGAAGATGGGAGCTCTTGCATTCCTGTCTTCTTTGGCTGACTCCAACACGGAGGAAGTGTCTTTCTGTCTCCCAGAGATTGTCCCAGCTGTGACTGAATCTATGACTGATATCAAGAAGGACTTGTCCACCCTTGCCACTGAGACTTTGGTCAAGTGCTGCGGTGCTGTTGGAAACAAGGATATTGAGCCATTCATTCCAAACTTGGTGCGCTGCATTGCCAAGCCAGAGGAGGTACAGGACTGTGTGCACAAGCTTGCTGCCACAACCTTTGTCCAGGCTGTTGATGCCAAGACATTGGCACTCCTCGTACCACTTCTTCTCCGTGGACTCCAGGAGCGTTCTACTCCAATCCGCAGAAAGTCTTGCGTTATCATTGATAACATGGCCAAGCTTGTGGATAGCCCAGTTGATGCTCTTGAGTTTGCCAACCTTCTCACCCCATATGTTGACAAGGCTGTGAAGGAGATGTCCAACCCAGAGGCTCGTACTATGGCTGAGCGCGCTGCTGCTACCCTTTCACAGGTTGCTGCTGATGCTACCAGCCAGGGAGCCAATGGTGAGGAGCCATCCAAGGCTGATCCAGAGGCTATCAAGGAATCCCTTTCCAAGTGTGTTGCTGACGTGTCTGGAGCTGCTCTTGGAGCTGATGCTGAGGCTGCCCTCCAGTATGTTGCAGGAATTGCTGCTGCCCTTGTTGATGTCAAGAACTTTGACGAGAAGATCTGGGAGTCTTGCGTGGTGCCATACCTCGCCCCATACTTGTCTGAGCCAACTGCCAACAAGGTGGCTGCTGCCTTCCTTGCTGTCTGCTTCAAGGAGGCCAAGGAAAAGGAGGCCAAGGTTGACGAGGAGGAGGGTGAGGATCTCTGTAACTGCGAGTTCTCCCTCGCTTATGGTGCCAAGGTGCTTCTCATGAATGCCACCCTCCACCTCAAGCGTGGACAGAGATATGGTCTTTGCGGACCAAATGGATGCGGAAAGTCTACTCTTATGAGAGCCATTGCCAACGGACAGGTCGACGGATTCCCACCAAAGGAAGAACTTCGTACCGTGTACGTGGAGCACGACATTGATGCATCTGAAGCCGAGACTCCAGTCGTTGACTTTATTGTCAATGACAAGAACTTGGTCGAGGCCCGTCCTGTCACCAAGGAGGAGGTCTCTGAGGCTTTGACCTCTGTTGGATTCTCCACTGAGATGCAGGAGTCTGCTGTTGCCTCTCTCTCTGGAGGATGGAAGATGAAGCTTGCTTTGGCTCGTGCTATGTTGATGAATGCTGATATTCTCTTGTTGGATGAGCCTACAAACCATCTTGACGTTACCAACGTTCAGTGGTTGGTTGACTACTTGACCTCTCTCACCACTGTGACCTCTGTTATTGTGTCGCACGACTCTGGATTCTTGGACAAGGTCTGTACTGGAATTATCCATTATGAGGGACGTAAGATCCGCAAGTACCGTGGAAACTTGGCTGAGCTTGTCAAGCACAGACCAGAGGCAAAGTCTTACTACAACTTGGAGGACGCTGTCACCAAGTGGGTTCTTCCAGAGCCAGGATTCCTTGAGGGTATCAACTCCAAGGATAGAGCTATTCTCAAGATGAGAGGAGTTCACTTTGGATACCCAGGAACTGAGAGGAAGATTTTGAATGATGTCACCCTTCAGGTGTCCCTCAACTCTCGTGTTGCATGTGTTGGACCAAACGGAGCTGGTAAGTCTACCATGATCAAGCTTCTTACTGGAGAGTTGGAGCCAAATGACGGATTTGTCTGGAAGCATCCAAACTTGCGTGTTGCCTATGTGGCCCAGCACGCTTTCCATCACATTGAAAGCCATTTGGACAAGACTCCAAACCAGTACATTCAGTGGCGTTATGCTACCGGAGAAGACAGAGAAGCACAGAGCAAGGTCGATCGTTTGACCGAGGAAGAAGAGGCAAAACTCAAGGAACAGAAGATTGCTACAGAGCAGGGTGTCAAGCGCTCTGTTGAGAAGCTCCTTAACCGTCGTAAGTTGAAGAAGGGTTATGAGTACGAAGTTGAGTGGCAAAATGCCCCAGCTGGACAGACCTCTTGGTTGACACGTAACCAGCTTGAGGAGATGGGTTACGAGAAGATGGTCAATGACATTGATGCCAGAGAAGCCGCTGCTGCTGGTATGATGGGAAGACCATTGACTGCTGCAAATGTGGAGAAGATGTTGGCCGATCTTGGACTTGAGTCCGAGTTCGCCACCCACTCTCACATCCGTGGTCTTTCTGGAGGACAGAAGGTGAAGCTTGTGCTTGGAGCTGCTATGTGGCAGCAGCCACATATCATTGTTCTTGACGAGCCTACAAATTACCTTGATCGTGAATCCCTTGGAGCCATGTCTGCTGCTCTTAAAGAGTTCGGAGGAGGTGTCGTTGTTGTTTCCCATTCCCAAGAGTTCTTGGACACCGTCTGCGGTGAGACCTGGACTGTTGGAGGAGGAAAGCTCGAAATCACTGGACAGTCTGCTGCTGCTCTTGCTGCTGCCAAGCTTGAGTGGAAGAGAGCCGAGGAAACCACCGATGCTCTTGGAAACACCATCAAGATTAAGGGTCCAAAGAAGGAACTTTCTCGTAAGGAGAAGAAGCAGAAGGCTAGAGCCAACAAGGCCCGTAAAGCCAGAGGAGAGGCAGTGTCTGAAGATGAGGAGGAGGACTGGTAAGCCATACGTGCAATTAATGCTATGCTATATTTATTTGCACTTTAGGTACCAAGATATAATCCTCTACGATAAACTGCTCTGATAACAGCAAGATTCAAACGACTGGTCGCATTTTGCACAAGTAGTATGCCGAGAAAATTGTTTTATGATTTCATTGATTGCTTCACTTTGATTTACAATAAAATGTAAGGCTACTACAATTATAGTATAAACAACTACGTAAAATGGATACCAGATTCATTGAAATGAGCAAGCAACTGAAGAAAATCATCCTGAGACATTTTTGACGCTCTCTTCTCTGCAAAATCATTCTGTTCTAAAATGCCAATGACTTTTGCCTTGAACTCGTCACTCGCTTTCCCTCGTTTCTTCTTCTTCGTCTCCCCAACATCAACCATCATGTCATCGCCACCCCCTTCATCTTCTACCACGTCATCTTCCGCCATCATAGCAACATCATTCTGAACAGGCCCACGCAATGCCAAACCAAGTTTGTAATTTTGCTCCATCATACCAAGCGTACTCGACTGCTTAAAAATAGCACTGAGAGTCTTATTCTTCCTTCCAAAACATATACGAACCAATCCATCCCATTCTAAAAAGTTAATCGGAGGAGGAGGATTCCTTGGTTCAATCCGTACCACGCTAGAATCTACTTTGGGTGGTGGTCTAAAATTATTCTTTCCCACTTTAAGAAGATGATGAACTCTCGACAGTAGCTGTGTGTTCACAGCTAATCTAGAATAAAGAGTATCACCTGGCTTTGCAACCAATCGCATCGCAAACTCATGCTGATACATTATGATTGCTGCCCGAAACGACGGCCTATGAGACAGCAGTTTGAATGTCAATGGAGACGATATCTGGTATGGAATATTCGCCACGCAGATGTCAAAATACGGTAAATCCACTTTCATCACATCAGCATGAATAATTTGCAACTGATTCGCATACGCGGTCCCCTGCACCCTTCTCTGTAATTCCAACACCATTCGAGGATCAAGCTCTACTGCAACAACCTTTTTAGCCTGTTCCAGTAATTTCATCGTCAGATTTCCCGTACCAGGACCGATTTCAAGCACTACATCTGTGCTTTTAAGTCCAGATTTCTCGACAATAGATTGAACGACCAGTGGATTTTTCAAAATATGCTGCCCCTTTGATTTATGAAACTCAATACCAGAAAATGCCTTTGACTTACCACCTGCTTTAGACCGTTTCGCCACACCACCAGCCACTCGAAGACCTCCTGATGACATTATGTATTCATATACGATGGTAAAAATCAGTCAATGGAAACCCACACGAGAGGCATGCACGGGATGCAGTGACTCGAACGTTTATGACGGATAGCACAACTGTTGTTAGAAATATCAACACCTAGACGTCTTGAGTTTTACTCAGTGTGATATTTTATAATGAGTTTGTGAAATAAAGGTCAAATTGGCAATCTTTGGATTTTCAGCACGTTTGCCAAGTCTTAGAAAGACATGGCCACACCATTAATTAATCTCCTGGATTCCTTACTCATCATACGATTCATGAATCATCTATGCTATCAGAGAGCCTCATTCATGTATGAATGATATCCATGGCACGGATTCATCAGGAATCACTCGACAGAGGATCATGTCAAATCCAACTTGGATTCTTGGCAAGAATTAAGAGAGCAGTACCTTGTGGTGAGGCAACTCCATATTTAATATTTCTAACTAGGTCGCATGGTATAGATATCTCTGACGATTCCATTGCTATGGAATCAACAACAGATCCTTTAGAAATAGCACGGAGGAAGGAATTGGAGGAAGCATTGGAGGAAGCAAAGGATGTCAATGCGAAGGACGATCCGGCACTCAAGGCATTCTACTCTGATATGAAAGAGGTGGATAGAGAGAATCAGGTGAACAGAGTACTTGGAGCATTTAAATTAAACCCATATGAAATGCTTGGGATTCGATTCGATGCTTCTGTGGAGGATGTTCCTAGAGCATATCGTAAAGTGTCTCTGGCAGTGCATCCTGATAAATGTAGTCACCCCAGAGCAAATGAGGCATTTGAAATCATTGGACATGCTCAAAAGGAGCTTCTAGATCCTGAAAAGAAAGATAGATTAGACATGATGCTACAGAGAGCGAAAGATGCGGTAATACGTGATTGGAAAAAGGCTGCCAAATCAGACCCTGCGTCTCAGGTGGCTGTGGCTGTTCATGGGATTGATAGCGTTTTGGAATCGTGGATGGGATCGGATGAATTCCATGAAGCATGGAAGATGAAATCAAGGGATGTGTTGGCTGATATAGAATGGAGGAAAAGGAAAATGACAAAAAGGATAGCAGAGGAAACAGAGAGGGCCAAGGAGGAAACAAAGAAACGCAAGGAAGAGATACAAGAGGCTCGCAAAACGGAGAAAACATGGGAAGCTGGAAGAGAAAATAGAATGGATAGTTGGAGATCTTTCATCAAGAAGAAGAATAAAAAGAAGAAGAAATGATTGGTGTAACTACTTGGAAAATAGACCACGAGAGAACGCTTCATCTGATTTTTTACTCATAGCTTTGGTACGTTTCATGAGCGATTCAATCTCTGGAATGTCATCTGAGAGCATGTTTATCTCTCTCAATCTATCAAGTTCGATCTGTGCCGATGAAAATTCGTGCCTTCCTATAAGAGCTTTTGCTTTTCGTGCAAGAGCTTTTTCACATGATGGATCCAACTCCAATGCAGCATCACAGGCTTTCACGGCCGCACCAAAGTCCTTTGTCGCAAGGTGAACTGCAGCAATATTACAATTGACAGAGATTCTATTCAGCAGAACTTCTACCTGATCGGCTTGGCTTAATCCCTGCACGAGATCGACTACAGACTTTGCTCTAACATAATGATACATGGCTTGTTTGTAATCGTGTTCCTTGTATGCTGCATTTCCCTTTCGTCTCTCCGTTAAATGTTCATTCAATGCTTGTACCAGTTGATCTGTGGGCAATCTTGCTACCTGCTTTGTCTTTGCCTCAAACTCTTCATGGTGCTCATTTGAGGGATCTTTGAGCATTCGAATGAGATGCTCCTCCATCTCATCTTCTGTGATCCGGCCTTCGTCCATCATCTTTTGGGCTGTCGTGAGCATCTCGATCACTCTTGGATTCTTAGCCCATTTCTCAAAATCGCCGTTTGGATCATTTGCAAATGTCATGACAATCTTTTTTAGCATCCTATTCTTCAAAAATGGTGCAATAGACACTTGGGCATCATAATCAGAGTCCAGGACAACATCTTTGAACTTGAGCGCTTGTATTTTCTCCTGCACTTTGAGAGCTTGCCTCATTTCTTTTCGTTGGTGCTTTTCCAGAACCGGTTGGTTCTCTGGTCTTGCTAAAAACTCTTTGAAACTCGCTTCCAGGTTGGCAGAGCCGAGACCAGCGCCCCCATACTCATTTCCAGATCCCCCCAACATTCTATACTAAAGTATATATGTGATTATGGTATGCGTACAAGCAGAAGAATGGGGAATGTGAACAAAAAAGAAGATTTTGGTTTGAAGACGTTCTCGCTCGGTCAAAGACGCAGGACTGTCTCTCTTGCTTGCGATACACGAAATGATTCTTCTCTATCGTCGGTATATTTTCTTCTATCTATTATTATATTAGATATAATCAAGTCCATCCAATGTTCTATGATAATGGTATCAGGTACCTGCGAGGGAGAGAAGCCTCAAGGTACTGCAGTCGCAGTACCTTTGACCAGATCAGATGAATGTCTTATGCTCTGGAGATATATGGCCTTTTTCATCCATCCAGACGTCTAAAGTAGAAAATTTCAATATTAAAGTCATTAATAAAGTACCAGGTACGAGATATATCCATGGTATAGGATATTGAGGTTCCCTCAACAACGATGATGGTCGTGAACAACTGACCAACACACACTTGTCGTATACGACCTGGACATGTTCCAATCGTACCAATAATGATGTATATAGTCATATACTTGATGATGGTATAGAGGATGAAGGAGTTTCGTCCCATACACACCATATTGACATGCGTATGTGTTCCATTTCAGGACAGTGGCAGTGATCAAACATGGAGGAGATTATGAAAAAGAGACAAAAGGAGGTTGAGGAGGCGTATGAGAAGCAGTGGGATGGAGGAAAGGGTGCACATCATCCAGATTTTGACCCTGAAGCTGTTGGTCAGGATGTGGTCAAAGCTACTCGAGCTACAGAGGAGTTGTACAACTCTATAGTGAAAAACGATATCAAGGTAGTGTATGATAAGATTGATGAAGGAGCAGATGTGAACTTTGTATTTGGGAGAGCATACCGTTGCCCAGAGGGATACACACCTTTAATGGTTGCTGCTCACAGAGGAAGGCTTGAATGTGCCAAGGCATTGCTCCGCGCAGGTGCAGATCCAAATTACATTAATGGTGCTGGAGATCTTTGTGTCTTTTGGGCTATTGATGGTGGAGTTGAAATGATAAAGTTGTTCATTGACTATGGAGTTGACCTTGATGCCACAACACCAAAGGGATGGACCCCTTTGAGTTACTGCAAGGCCAAGGGTAAGTATGGCGCTACCGAAGAAAAAGGAATTTATCCAGAAGATGTTTTGAAATACTATGGAGCCACCAAATATGGCTCCGGTCCACCAGCCCTTGGTCAACGTTCACCAAGAGAGTCCTACAATCCAGAGGCCGAAAACTTCCTTCGCGAGAGAGGAAGCTATCAAAAGCACCCAGAAGATCCATAATGATTCATCCAACTGTTGCAGTGACATACAATTCGTGATGTATGACCGAATAATGTCAAATCTCCATGCCTGGGTGAGAGAGACATGTCTCCTGTACCTGTGCAGGTGGATGGGTTTGAATTTTCATTGCATCTCAATTCTCGATTTAAAATTACTGATGTAACAGCAACGCAGTTGGTATTCAATATACGTATTTTACATAAATATATGCAGCAGTATTCTTAGACGTAGAATTGAAACAGCTACGCATGGACCTGGCTCCAGTGATTGGACACGTCACAGAAACACTGTCGACGGCGTGTCAACGGTTTTCTTCTATTCTCCATCAACAGAGGGATTCAAAACACAGTATTAAATCATTCAGCGATCGAGGTGCAGTGTCATTGCAAGGGAGTGATGCATCAGTGTCGACCACAACGAAAGAGGAGGTTGGAAGAGCAACTTGGACCCTTCTCCATACCCTGGCAGCACAGTATCCCGAACATCCTACATCTAGACAAAAGCGAGATGCTAGAAACCTTATAGATATCATGACGAGAATGTATCCATGTGGAGAATGTGCCGAGCACTTTTCAGAGGTGGTGAAAGTTTGTCCTCCACGGGTGGACAGCAGGCACGAGTTCTCTCAATGGATGTGCCGAGTGCATAATGTCGTGAACAGGTCAATTGGTAAACCAGAATTTAATTGTTCATTTATAGCCTCGCGCTGGGAAGGTATAGACTGCGACACGCCGCGAGGATGCTCCCTGAGATGACAATATTTTACACTGTAATTTTATGCATAATAATTCAAGTTTGCCTTCTTCTTAGCCTGGACTTCTATGATTGCATCATTGAAATCTTCATGCTTCACCATTGTTGCATCCCTCCTAAGTGCCAACATACCAGCTTCAACACAAACAGCCTTGAGCTGTGCAGCATTGAAATCATCTGTTGAACTACCAAGCTCATCAAAGTTCACATCAGCCGAAACATTCATCTTTCTAGAGTGAATCTGCAAAATTTTTGCCCTAGCCTCTTCATTAGGATGAGGGAATTCGATTTTCCTATCCAATCTGCCGGATCTCATCAGTGCTGGATCCAATGTATCCGGTCTATTTGTTGCTGCAATAATCTTCACATCATCCGCGGATGAAAATCCATCCAGCTGATTCAAAAGTTCCAGCATTGTTCTCTGGACCTCTCGATCACCACTAAGCTCGCTATCCCTTCTTGTCGTACCTATAGCATCAATCTCATCAATAAATATGATTGCTGGAGCCTTCTCCTTGGCAAGAGCAAATGCATCCCTCACCATCTTCGCACCATCTCCAATGAACATCTGAACCAACGAGGGTCCTGCTAGCTTCAAAAACGTTGCATTCGTTTGTGCCGCACATGTCCTCGCAATCAGCGTCTTTCCCGTTCCAGGAGGCCCATGCAATAACACACCCTTTGGAGGGCGAATTCCTAGAGAAGTAAATCTATCCTTGTGTGTGATTGGAAGCACAATAGCCTCTCTCAGTTCCTGGATCTGTTTATCCAATCCTCCAATATCAGAATAATCTTCCGTCGGCTTTTCATCCACTTCCATCGCCTTTACCCTCGAATCATACTCTGCAGGAAGCGTATCCAGAATCAAGTACGAATCCTTATTCACCCCCACCAAATCCCCTGGCTTGAGCGTCTCCGGATCAACCAATCCAGGAACAGGAAGAAACACAGTCTGTCGTGTCGATGTCTTCAACACAACACACTTTTTCGTCGAGCTCCCACCAGCCTCTTGGTAACTCACCCCTCCATCCTCTTCCTCTTCCTCCACCTCTTGGTTATCCAATACCTCCACGATATTCCCAACCAAGTACGGAAGTTGGTTATTCAACTTTATTTTCTCTTTATTCTCTTTTATCCGGCCGGTCAAGTTTGACTTCTGGTGAGATAATCGATTCGACTCATCCCGAAGCACACGAATTTCATTATCCAACAACCTCGTCCGTCGTTCAATATCTTCAGCCGACATTGTAGCGAATTCTTCTGGCAACTGAGTCTCCTCATTACTTTCCATTGGTGCATCACCAAAAATCTCTGCCTCATCCATTCCTCCGGCAGACATTGTGTTTGTTCTGATTGGTTGATTAAACTCTGATTGGATCAAGTCAAATCACTCTATCTCGACTCTACTTCCTGGAGTGATCACCCCAGTGATTTCTAGTAGTAGTTGTCTTATATTACGAGAATATTTTAAACATTTAAACTGGTAGACTGGTAGAAGAGACTGGTAGTCCAGTATGTCAAAAAAAAATGGTTCCAAAAAAAAGTTACGTTGAAATAAAAAATTAATTGTCTATCTTCCTCTGATACACGAGAGACACAAGACACCAATGTGAATGTATTTATGCATTAAATACTATGAGTTTTGACCATACGAATAATAGGAGGGAAGAAGAGTCTCCTCTTCTGCGTACCGGTACCAGTTCTGTTCAGCAAGGGCTCGTTGAGGAAGAAGAAAAACAAGGAACAGAGGTCTACGTACACGTCTACGACTTGGTCTACGATGTCAATCAGTATCTATACCCATTAGGACTTGGTATTTACCACAGTAGTGTAGAAGTACATGGCAAAGAGTACGCATTCGGTGGACACGCGTATAACGACTCTGGGGTCTTTTCCAGTTCAACCCCAGGGTGTCCTCCATCAGCCATGTTTGCCCAGCAACAGGGCAGTAAAGGGAATGGAATCCGTCATAGAGAACGAATACATATAGGATTTACAAGACAGAGTGAAAGAGAAGTGAGAGAGACAATACAGTTGATGGGAGAAGAGAGTTTTCGAGGTAATCAGTATCATCTCTTGCAGATGAACTGCAATACCTTTACATCAGAATTAGTGTACAGATTGACTGGAAAGAATGTACCTGGATGGATTAATAGATTGGCAGCGATTGCTGTGTCTCTGCATTGTTTATTACCGCCAAACCTGGTTCCTCCTCTATTGCAAGAGCAGGGTAGACAGGCTGCCCAACATACTCTGCAACACAATGCCTCCTAGTAAATTCATTCAACCTCCCTCGGAGGTTTGTATCTATTAATTAAAATATATATTTATCTAAAATAGTCATCTCAGAGGGTTCAATAGTCTGAGATACTAGGGTTTGTCAATCTTCAATCTCCTCTGAAGCACTCGCTCCGCCTTGCGCAAGAAACAGGAGAAAACCTTTGTTGGATCCACACATCCATCATGAAAATTCTGAATGGATGTCGAGTATGGCAGGCACCTTGTGTCGTTAGAAGCAGTCGAGGTAGGAAAACTGCCAGGGTCGGGTCCTTGTCGACTCGACACGACTTTTACTCTATTCTTGGGGTGGACCCAATGGCCGCGCCTTCTGAAATCAAAGAATCATACCGAAACATGATGAAAACGTGCCATCCTGACAAGGTGGCATCTGGTCAAGGGGATGACTTGGCCGTTGTTGTAAACCTCATATATCAGGTCCTCATGGATGAGACCCAGCGAGCTGAATATGATATCCTTGCTGGGTTTGCTCAATCCGGCAAGAATCCTTTTGATGGGTGTCATTCTTATGGAAATAGAAAGAGAACAGAGATGGCCAAGTATGTGTTTGTGGATGAATATAGCTGTATAGGTTGCTATGGATGTGTTGGAATAGACTCATCCACATTTCATATCAATGACAAGGATGATTATGGTCGCGCTCGATGCATACGACAGAATGGGGCTGTAGATAACATAGAAATGGCCATGGATGCATGTCCGGTGTCGTGTATCCATTGGGTGACTGGAGAACAGCTGACGCTCTTGGAGGAGGTGATGGGAAAAATTGGAAGAGTGGATACATTCCTGTTGATGCGATCACAGGGCAAGGTATGTTGTTGTTGCTGTTGTTGAAAGTCTATGACAAAATCTTTAGTATACTTGTATACCATACATGTATGTATGTATAGGGTGCAAACCTGTCTGTATTCTATGAGGCAGCTTTGGAATGGGCAAGGCGACAGTCCATAGTCAGGGACATGGAACGAAGGATGGCATACAATGGCGTGTTTGCAGGTGAATGGATGCCACATGGACCAGCAGGTGGTGCAACTTCATCATCATCTCGACATCACCAACAACATACTGTGACGACACAGTACGCTCACATTACTAGAATCATTGATATGACTCGAACTTGGAGAGAATATTCATTCAAACACTCTGATGAAGACAGTGGGCAACCAGTTGTTTCGAAATACCTGAGTGACGGTTCTATCTAGCATTTTTTATCTTTCTTTTTACATAGCATGTTTAATACTATTAGCAATCTCCTAATATTGGGTTGGTGATGTTGTAGCAATTCTCTCTTGTGACATGTTGACGTTCATGTCACGTCGATAGTATCTCTCGGAATTCTCCAATAATTGGTATTATATAAAGATATAACTCTCAGTAGAAAATGGAAATAGAATCTTCATCTGGGGAAAGAATATCTCCAGTGGACGAGGAACGTTCTCGTGCTATTCGAAAGACATTTGACTGGCATTTGCTGCCTTGGGCCTTTGCTATTGGGGTTGTCAGTTATTTGGATAGAACCAACCTATCCTTTGCAGCTGTAGAGTTGAATCGTGATCTTGGTTTCACGTGTGAAACCTATGGATTGGGTGCTGGTTTATTCTTTGTTGGGTATGCTCTGTTTCAGGTTCCATCAGTCAGCGTCTTTAATCGGGTTGGTGTGCCATGGCTAGCCTCAACAATTGTCGTATGGGGTTTTGTGGCTGGTAGTTTTGCTCTTGTGAGATCAAAATCTGTATTCTTACTGCTCAGAGTGCTTCTGGGGGCATTGGAGAGTGGGACGTTCCCTTGTATCCTCAGCTATTTGTCCTGGTTCTATGCTCCGCAGGCTCTTGGAACAGCATATGCGGCTGCAGCGACGAGTACTGCGTTCGCCCAAGTGATTGGTAGTCCTCTTGCTGCATCTATTTTAATGTTGGATGGGGTGTTTCAAATTGCTGGGTGGCAGTGGCTGTTTCTTATTGAAGGGTTGACCAGTATTGCTTTTGGGATTGTTCTCTATGTCTATCTTCCAAGGAATGCAGATGCATTTCTGGATCGCGACGATAGCGAGTGGCTTCGACACCAAAAAGATTCTACGCAATTTTATTTGAAGAAAACAGAGCATGATTCTAGTTGAAGGAATTGGAGAGAGGACGTATCTCGATTTATCAAGGTGTTTTTGGATTGGAGGAGTCATTACCTGGGAGCAATCTTCTTCACAGTAATGCAGGCAATGTATGGATATGTATTCTTCATTCCCATGATTATTCATAGTTTTGTGTACTCTTCTTCCAGTCAGGATACAGATGTTGAGGACACTGCTGTATCTTCTTCATGTTCTGGAGGGGAGGCAGGGCAGGGCCAGCAGAGCAGTGTCTCTGTTGCCTTGCTCAGCATGATTCCTTTCACAGCAGCCTCGATCGCCATGATTATTGTGGGGAAGTTGTCAGAGATAAAAAACGAGAGAAGATATCATGCATTCTTTTCTGTGATTCTTGGGGCACTGTGTATGAATTTGTTGTCATTATCAATGTACTTGGAGATGCCTGGTGTGGTATCTTTTCTCATCTTGACCCTTGGGGCAGCCTCAGTGTGGTCATTTCATGGACCTTTTATCACATGGCCATCAGAATATTTTGATCGCACCAGTGCAAACCTGGCATTTGCTATAATCAATAGTTTTGGCAGTCTTGGTGGATTTTTGGGTCCAACAGTGCTGGGATTTCTGGCAGAATCTACAGGAGGGAAATATAGTGTGGCTCTTGCAATATTGGGTTGTGTTCTCTTTGTCGGAGGTATGGGCATACTATTCTTTGTTCCAGGAACATCTGATCCCCAAGATATCATTCATTTCGAGGAACCTGATAGAGACAATGAAACCAGTAGGCTGGTGCCTGTTTCGACTTCCCAGAGTGCATGATGATGAGAGTAGACAGCGCTGTTCCTGCAGGAATTTGCAAATCTACCGGTAGATGGTACCATGACAATTTGTGACAAATCATGAATTTTTTGCGATGCTACTACATGATCACGAAGGCAGCAAATTACCAGACAAATTTTTCAATATATTTAATGCAATACAGATATTGTGACATCAAGTGTGAGAAATACGTTGTCATATCCAGATAATATGGTGGTCTCTTGGACATGTGGTGCTCCACACGGGAAGACTCAAATGAACCTTGCTCGCAATCATTCACGGGTTTCTGGTCAAAACTCTAGATTTTCCCATAATAGATCGTCATATCTTTGCGGAGAATCTGATTTCAACCAGGTTCTAAAGACTTCTGTGTGCAAGACATGTCGATTCCAGAATGTGAACAGACGGGCTGTATCCGTGGTGGCAGAGGCCACACAGGATGATGACGTGGAAAATCTCGTCATTATTGGAAGTGGACCAGCTGGATATACTGCTGCAATCTATGCCTCGAGGGCAAGTTTGAGTCCTTTAGTCTTCGAAGGCTACCAGGCGGGTGGAGTTCGCGGTGGGCAATTGATGACGACGACAGAGGTGGAAAACTTCCCTGGTTTCCCTGAGGGAATTACGGGACCGGATTTAATGGATCGCATGAGACAACAGGCTGAGCGATGGGGAAGCAATCTGCTTCTCGAAGATGTCGAGTCTGTGGACTTGTCAGTCAGGCCTTTTGTTGTCAAAGGAACCGAGACGACGGTGAAAGCAAATAGCTTGATTATTGCTACCGGAGCAACAGCAAAACGTCTGAATATTCCATCTGAGCATGTGTTTTGGAGCAGAGGCATCAGTGCATGTGCCATCTGTGATGGTGCTTCTCCTCTTTTCAAGGACCAAGAACTGGCTGTTGTTGGAGGAGGAGACACTGCCACTGAAGAAGCTGTGTATCTGACAAAGTATGGAAAGCATGTACATCTCCTTGTTCGTGGCCCGACGATGAGAGCGAGCAAGGCAATGCAGGAACGTGTGCTTGCAAACCCAAAAATCACTGTTCACTTGAATACAGCGATTGAAGATGCATTTGCAGACAAGAAGGGGGCCATGGCTGGACTGCACCTTATTAACAGAGAGAGTGGTGAGAAGTCTGACTTGCCAGTCCGAGGGCTCTTCTACGGTATCGGTCATAATCCAAACAGTGGTTTCCTGAATGGGCAGGTGGAGCTTGATGAGGCTGGTTACGTAAAAGTCAAAGAAGGTGGCCCTTGGACTAACGTAGAGGGTGTGTTCTCTGCTGGAGACTTGCATGATATAGAATGGAGGCAGGCTATCACTGCCGCTGGCAGTGGATGCCAGGCTGCTTTGGCGGCAGAGAGGTATTTGACTGCTAATGATCTTGTCGTGAAACAGCCTACTCAAAAAGAGGAGCCCAAAAAGGAAACACCAAAGGAGGAGCCAAAGGACAAGAAGGATATGTCCATAGAGGAAGAATTTAATGTATACGCAGACAAGCATCGTGGACAGTATGCACTTCGAAAATTGTATCATGAGAGCGACAGACTTCTTACAGTCCTGTACACATCCCCAACATGTGGGCCATGCAGGTCCCTGAAGCCAATCTTGAACAAGGTTGTTGATGAATATTCCGGGAAAATTCACTTGGTGGAAATAGACATTGCCGAAGATCCAGAGATTGCTCAGGCAGCAGGAGTGAACGGGACTCCAACAGTACAAATTTTCAAAAATAAAGATAGAATTGCCAACCTGCCTGGTGTGAAGATGAAGAATGAATACCGAAAGCTTATAGAATCGAATTTAGAATAATCAAGTATCATTACCTGTGAAATACATTTTCAGTGATAGTCGTCGCTACTGCCATATTCTGATGAGTCATCATAAAAGCTCCCAAATTTTTCCTCCAGGTGTCGATCCAAGTCAACAAATCCTACATCCTCGGGATCGCTGTCCCAGATATCTTCGTCAGGATAATCATTCCCATAATAATCCTCTGCATTGCTATCTTCGGTATCATCAAAACTATCGGTATCGTCATAACATTCCTCTGGTATAAAAAAGTCATCATTTCTAAGATATATCACCTGCCCCTCGTCACTGCCATCATGATCACCATCCCGTTGTATGTACAAATCATACATATCCTCCCCTTGAGAATCTATCTCTTCCCCAGACACACTACATTCAATATCACAAATTCTATACATGCCCATTCGTTTCAGTGGATCCTCACACCCCGAGAGACTAGTAACATCCAACCCAGTCCTACCCCTTTTTCTTTGAGTTACAGAATACTGCACCTTTCCGCCTTCCCGTTGCACTTTCTCCCCACTAACCGTAACATTCTCCATCAGCTGTTGTTTGAATATCTCAGGAGACGATACCACAATCTCTGTCATCTCTGAGAGCGTCATACTCATCATTCTACAATATTTTTTAGGCCTCGTTTCAGGTTTCTCTAAAGACACAGAGAGTCCTTGAACAAGATCTTCGACAGAATCTTCATCATCAGGCCTCTCGTGAATATCTACAAGTATCAATAGAATGAACAGGTAGATACAGGGCCGCCATCTGGGGGATTCAAAGAGAAAAATACGTACAAAGGTTCTGAGGGACGTTCAGGTCTCTCTTGCGTTTCACACGAATGACGTGCATTGTCTCCATATTTCCGAGCCCAGGGATGATTTAGCTTTTTCAAACATTACAATATTCATTTAATCTATGGAAGAAACATTAGTATCCAGGTGTAAGAGGCTGGCCTGGATTGAAGATCGACATTACAGCATCAAAAGTCAAGTTTCGAACTTTGAACTTCAGGATCTTTTCAAATAATAAATACATTCGTATAGTTCTATTGCATAATTGAACATAACATTTTATATCTTTGGGATAATCTAAAGCAAAGGGATTTGAGTGTATTGTGAACAAGACATGCATGACATGCCATGGGTTCCTCACAGAAAAAGACATTGTTCGACGAGGTCGAAGAGGACGAGTTTGGATCGTTACAAGTAAATCAATCTTTTGCAAAACGTTTTGAGGTATGTTACCTTTCCTCATTGTGGCGGGTATGATGTGCAACAGGTGAACGTGTGTGCTGTTCTGTGCAGTATAACAAGAAAAGGGAGGAACTCCATCGATTGAAAGAGAAATTCCCAGAGCAAGCGGCTCGATTGGAAAGCAAGGGATATGCTTCTCTCTTTCAGGAGGAGGAAGACGAGTCTAGTAGTAGCTCGGACGACGACGATGATGGGAATATCTCAGAGAAGAAAGAAAAGCAAATTTTGGAAACAATCTTGAAGATACGGAACAAGGACACGTCGATTTATGATCCAAACGCAAAATTTTATTCATCAGATGATGATGAGGAAGAGGAGGATGAGGGGGTGCTAAAGGTGAAGAAGGAAAAGCCAGTGTACCTGAAGGATGTTGTGTATAAGGAGGCATTAGAGCTAGCACAGGGGGGAGATGTCGAGGATGACGGTCCCAAGGAAAGGACATATGTAGAGGAGCAAGAAGATCTTAAAAAAGCATTCTTGGAAGCATATGATGAAGACGTTGAGAGGGATATTCAAAAGAAGGATGGGTTTGGAGGGGTGCTCCAAAAATCTGATAGGATGAGGGAAGAGGCACTCGTGGAAGATGAGGAGACGCAAAAGTTGGTGGACAAAATTTTTTCCAATGATGAGAAGAATCAGGGAATGACGGCGAACGATCGATTCTTGCGGGATTACATCCTGAATAAGGCCTGGATGAAGGATGAGGATGATTACTACGAGGATGAAGACTTGCCTGATGAAGATGTAGAGGAGGATGAGGAGGCGTATGAGGATGCAGAAGATTTTGAGGCAGATTATAACTTTAGATTTGAGGAGCCAGGTGGTGCAGAAATTGTGACACATCCTCGTATTATTGAAGGGCTTGTAAGGAAAAGGGATGAGAGAAGGAAACAGAAAAGGGCAGAAAAGGCTGAGAGAAAGGCACAAGAAGAGGAGGAGCGCAGAAGAGAGTTGAAGCAGCTTAAAAACTTAAAAAAACTTGAGATCGAGGATCGTTTGAGAGAGATTCAAAATATTGCTGGAGATGGAATTGCAGAAGAGGACTTGATAGGAAAGCTCTTAGATGGAGAGTTTGATCCTGAGGAGCATGACAAAGCAATGGCTGAGGCTTTTGGAGAGGATTATTATACTAGAGGTGATGACGAAGATGATTTAGAGGATGAAGAGTTTGATAAAAAGCTAGCTGCAATGGCAGAATATTCATCAGATGAAGAGGCAGATAATACCATCTCTGCAATGATTCAGAAGAAAGCTGGGCAACAGGAGAACGATTCTGACAGTAAAGAAGCAGCCAAAGAAGATGTGAAAAAGCTTCTCGATGATTATTTCAAGCTTGACTATGAGGACTATGTTGGTGGAATACCAACCCGGTTTAGGTATAAACAAGTTGAACCAGAGACGTATGGTTTATCATTTGAGGAGATTCTTATGATGGATGACAAGGAACTAAACCAAGTCATGGGTATGAAACGAGTAGGTGCAACATACCATGATGGTCCCAAAAAGAGACCAAATTATGGAATGCTGAACGAATATAGGAAATCTATGCAGAATCAGCCCAAAGATGGTGGGAAAAGACGTAGAGATCATGGCACAAAGAGCCTTGAGATTGTGCATGAGCATGAACAAGCCCATGTGGAACAAACAGAGGCTGATCGACGTCGTGATACTTTCAAGAAGCCAAAAATAAAGAAGAAATCTCATGAAAGTCGACCACCTCAGAAGCAAGAGAAAGAAGCATCAAAGCCATCACATGAGAATCCTGAAACTTCTGGGTTGACCAAGGCTCAGAGGAGGAACAGAAGAAGGTCATTAAATAGAGCACAAAAGAAAACTTCATAGAAGCTACAATGCGTTACATATTTATTTAGTTTTATATCATTTCTTGGCAGAAGAACATCCATCACGTTGTTGTGCAATTATTGATTGCATCATATTATGTAGTCCAGGATCAAGTCATATATTTGATCCATATCTTTTGTTGGTACATCGTTATCGTCCAGCTTCTTCACAACACGAGCTGGGACCCCTACAGCAACACAATGAGGGGGTAAATCAGTTACAACAACAGAGCCCGCTCCAACCTTTGTGCAATGTCCTATAACGACCGGACCCAGGACATTTGCACCTGCACCTAGGAGAACTCCATTCCCTATTGTGGGGTGCCGTATACCAGTTCCTGTTCCACTTCCCCCCAATGTAACATGATGTAACAACGAGACGTTATCTCCTATGATTGCCGTCTCCCCAATCACAACTCCACTGGCATGATCGATCATAAGACCCTTTCCAAGATTCGCTCCTGGATGAATATCAACATCAAAAACCTCTGACATTCTGGACTGCAATGCAAGGGCTAGAGATTTTCTATCATGCTCCCACATCCAATGAGCAATACGCTGGACCTGAATGGCCTGAAAACCTTTGAAAAAAACAAGGCCGTGCAAGTATGTGTCACACGCAGGATCCCTCTCATACACCGCATTCAAATCCGCCACGCAGGCCTCTGCGAGACTTGGATCGTCTTTGTAAGCTTCCAATATTAAACGGGTCAGTTGAACCCCTAATAATGTGGGGTTGGCCAACTTGTTTGCGAGCAAGAACGCCAAGCTCTTTTCTAGGCTGCTATGCATAATTACTGTCATATGGAAGAAGGATGCTAGCACGGGCTCTTCTGCCGCTGCCTTCTTAGCTTCTTCCACTATTGTTTGCCACAAAGCATATTTCCCCCGATGACTCGCACTAGGGTTCCAACCGCACGAATTCAAAGACTCGTCCCGTGAGACAGTCTTCGCCTTGTCAGGACCCAACAGCCGCTCCTGCCACAACTTTTCATTGATCGACTCATTCTTCTTTTTCGCACGTTCGTGGGAAGCAGCGACTGCCTCTGATGGATCGGCAGCGATGTTTTTAATCGTACGACTACGAAAATGTCCGTATGGCCTCCTGAAACCCCTGAGAGTCCCCGATGGTCTCGGGCACGGATGACGGATCCACTCGTGCTGCAGTTTCAATGCCATGATTATGTTTTAGATACAATCTATATGGTATGATACTGCCTATTTAATCCTCTGCTAGATGATTATTGCAATAATGTAAGAAAGTGACAGGGTCACGTGGGTCTCCTGTAGCTCGCGCTGTCAAATGGCGTTGGACGGTCGCTTGAAAGCTTTCACGACCGTTACCATAGACCTTTACATGAACAAACACAAACAAATAAATTGTTGTTATGTAAGCAAGTGACTCTGGTGTCAGTTATGGCCACGTTTCACAGGACCACGCCCACAAGCCAAGATTCCTCTCATGGCATGAGACTCAGAATGCATGCTGAGTCATGTGATGCCTCCTGGTAATTCTTCGGTTAAGATTCCTCTGATACGGTAACACTCTTGGCCAGATTACGTGGTTGGTCGACGTTGTGCCCTCTCTTGACCGCCAGATGATATGCCAGAAGTTGTAATGGAATGATGTTGACGACTGGTTGTAGATATTCTTGTAGGCTTGGAACAGGTAACAACACTGCATCTCTTCCTGCAGCCGATATTATCTTGTCATCATTCTCACTGCAAACGACAATCAGATTTGCTCCACGTGCTTTGAGCTGCTCGATGACACTGAGCATTTTGGAGTATAATGAGTCTGGTGTTGCCACAACAAGAATAGGCATGTGCTCATCAACAAGCGCAAGAGGACCGTGCTTCATTTCTCCTGCCAAAATGCCCTCACTGTGCATAAGTGATACTTCCTTGACTTTAAGAGCTCCTTCCACAGCCGTGGCATAGTTGGATCCGCGGCCAAAGATGAGCAAGGAATGCTCATTCTCAAGGGAGCTGGCCAGTGCCGAGATTTTGGAATCCAACTTGAGGGCTGTTTCCACGGCTTCTGACAGTGATTCTAATCCTTGGATGATCTCATTTCTCATTTCTATAGAAGATATTCTGTCTCCACTCAAGGCAAGAGCCATGATGAGTAATACAACGATTTGAGAGGTATATGCTTTTGTTGATGCCACTCCAATTTCTGCACCAGCGTTGAGGTGCACACCACAATGAGTGAGACGAGCAATGGCTGATCCAACAGTATTCGTGATACCAACACACAGCGCGCCCCTTTTCAATGCAAACTCCAGCGAGCAGAGGGTATCTGCTGTTTCACCACTCTGAGACATAAAAATGCATGCGTCATCTCTGAATATTGGAGTCTGTCTATCCAGTAAGTCTGATGCAAGCTCCATAGAAACGGGCATGGCCACTAGTTTTTCTAGAGCCGGGCGACATGCAAGACCTGCGTTGTACGAGGTGCCGCATGCAATGATGACAAGGCGTCCACAGCGCCTGATTGTATCCAGATGGTCCATCAGGCCACCAAGTTTGACCCTTGGTTGAGAAATAGGCAGATCATCGAATAACACCCTTCCTTTCATTGTCTGCAACAATGTTTCTGGTTGCTCGAATATCTCTTTCTCCATGAAATGATCGTAGCCTCCTTTCATGATTTGCTCAACTTCCATATCCAAGCGGGTCAACTCTGGGTTCTTTCTTCGAGGTGTCATGCCTCCTGTTTCTCCATCAATCTGCACATTAAAGAAACACAGGTCTCCATTGCTTATATGCACAATGTCACCGTCATCAAGTACCAACACGTCCTTTGTATGCTCAACAAGAGCAGCTGCATCACTTGATAGAAAACATTCCATTCCGTGATTGATGCCATCTGTTCGCTGTGATTGGAACCCAACCAGCCTATTTCTAGTAGGCGATTGCAATCCTACCATACTTGGTCTCGGAGAAAGTCTTTGCGCGTGTTCAGAGCCCCTCAATCCCAGGATTAAGGGGGATCCCTTTTTGCATGCAACGAGTTGGCCGGGATAGTAAATGGATTTCACCAAGAGGGCATAGGAGCCGTTCAAACGGGATATAACATCCATGAGCAGCTGCATGTCATTGTTTGGCTGTGTGTCATCACGTGGGCAAGAAGAGATTCTGGTTTGTTCAATGACAGAGGGATGAAGCATGCAAAGTGGCAGTGGGCTTACAGTATCATACAAACAGATCAAGATGATGATAAGAATTTTAGTGGGCTACATGTACATGAAAATCATACCTCTGCAAGAGTGGCTCGACCTTTGAGAGATCTGTAGACATATGAGCAGAGTTTTGCAATGACCTCTGTGTCAGTATCTGACATAAATTTCTCACCCTTTTCGATCAGGAACTCTTTCAAGACATTAAAATTGGTGATGATTCCATTGTGAACAACTACAAATGCATTATCCTCACCAGAAGACTGAGGATGGGCATTTATTGAGGAAGGTGGTCCATGTGTTGCCCATCTTGTGTGAGCAATCGCACTTTGCGTCCCAAAGGACACATCCATATCCACGTCCATCCTTGAAAATGTCGCATTACACAACGTTTTCAGATCTTCCACCTTCCCTTTGGCTTTCACAATGATGGGACTCTCACTCACCTCTTGACCATCCATAAGGGGCACAGAGTCCACTGCAATTCCGGCAGAGTCGTACCCCCTGTATTCCAAGCGTTGCAGTCCACGGAGCAAACATTCCACCACGTTCGATCTCTTGTAGTCTATGTGATACGAGTAAATTCCAAATATACCACACACTGCAGGAGTTGTCAAAAAGTCAATGAGAATGTAAGCCAAGAGAGATATGAACAAGGTTTCCATCGAACGAATCATACGTACTTTTGAGCAAGTCGGGTGAGATATTCTACTAATCACTTGAAGATGGTTGAAGCAGATCTAAAATATACGTAGAGGCACGAACGACGACAATACTGATGGCAAAGAGTTTGACATTTCCAATCAACTCTTTTCTGGACTCCGCTGGATCTGGTCTTTGTGGTGCAAACATTGTTTCAAAAATACTTGTTTCGACAACGTTTCGTATGATTTAATGAGCAGGCATGCCCGTGCTTTGTTACTCTAGCAGTCTAGATGTCGTACAGGTTCTCGTACAACAAAAATTGGCATTGGGATACTCTCATTCCCTTGGTGTGAAACGTAAATAGATTAGATATTTAATATTTTATTTACATATCTTGTATGTCTGTCTATCATTCGTCGAGGTTGAATCAGTGGTAATAGGACACATGAGAAGAGCATGGCAGTTGTTGGACAAAAACAAGACGGTTCTTACGTACAGAGTTCGTCGTTCGTAGGATCTCGGGAAGGATATTATTTTGGAACTGATTCTCTCGGTACTGGATACTATCGGCTGCCAGAAAATGGCCATGGTCTGTCATCAAAACGAAAGAGGGACGAAGGGAACCAAGATCAACCAAGGGGGGAAGAACTTTTGGAGCTGGTCGAGCGACAGGCTGGTAGAGTGATCAAAGAAATAGATGAAAAGGGGCTCGAACGTTTGCTTCGTAGTCTGGAGAAGAAGTTTAATGCCAATGTGGAACGAAGGATGCAGTATGCTGAGGAGCCACAAAAATTTATGGAGTCAGAGGTGGAACTGGATGAAGCTGTGAAAGGCTTACATGTGCGTGTATGTTTTACCTTGATTGATACGTTTTGGGTATGGATAGATCGTTGGTAACCATCGAAACACCCTTTTCCTCGTTGCTGTAGGTAGTGACTGCTTCGGCAAACCTGTATCCTCTATTTGCAACACCAGAGACAATTCCGATATTCCTCAACTTGATCCAGCATCAGAATGGTGATATTGCCGCTGATATGATAGATTTATTGTCTCAATTGACAGAAGCTGATGCTGTGGAGAACTATGAAGAGGAAGCCCGTGTTTTGATTGGTGCTCTGGTGGAGAATGGGCTCATCGCCGTCCTAATTGAGGCACTCTCAAAGATGGATGAGGCGAATGAAGAGGAGGCAAAAGCGGTGTATAATATCTTGTCTGTCATAGAAAATTGCATCGATGTCATGCCAGAAGTTGCTTCCACAGTCGCAGAAACAACAGGAATGCTTGAGTGGCTGAATCGAAGGATTGGCCCAACATTCAGCATTGATAGTAACACACAATACGCATCTGAAATCCTCGCTGTTCTTCTGCAGTCTGGAGGGGAACAAGCTCGGCTAAAATTTGGGGAAATTGGGGGTGTTGACACGGCGTTGCGCTCCATCGCTCCATACAGATCAAAAGCAACTCAGACCCCAGAGGAAGAGGAGTTTGTTGAGAATATATTTGACATTCTCTGTGCAGTTTTGATGGAGAGTGCTGGGAAACGCTTGTTTTTCGATGATGAAGGTATTGAGTTGATGATAATAATGCTGAAAGGACGAACGTTAGCTCGAACTGCAGCACTGAAATGTCTGGATTTTGCAACAACGAAATTCACCAAGGCATGTGATAGATCTGTGAAACATGGAATACTCCCTCTCGTGTTTGGAATATGCATGGGCAAGCTAAAAATCTTACAGGGGGATAAGAAGAAAATCAAACGACATTTAGAAGTACATCAGGAGGAAGAAGAAGCTAGATGTGTGTCAATAATTGCCAACTTGTTTATATGTTTGGAAGACGAATCATCCCGGTCACGACTGATGGCAAAGTTTGTAGAATCAGAGTACGAGAAATGTGATAGGATTGTAGAAATCATGATTAAATACGCTGGTAGAGTTTCGTCAGAAGAAGACAGAATAGAGGCTTTATTTGATGGTGACGACGTTGACAAGGATGAGATGTTGCTTGCCAGAATGGATGCTGGTCTGTATACCCTCCAGCAATGTGCACTGATTCTCGCTGAACTTTGGGCAACAAATAACTACGGGCTGCGGAAACGAATATTGATGCTCTTACATCAGAATGAGTGTACATTGAGTTTTATCAGACGTTTGTTGGATGAATACTTGGTCTCAGTTGGCCCAGCAGAGACATCTGCAGATGACCTAGATGATCCTAAGGCACACATTGCTAGGATACAGGAATGTATCAAAAGCCTAGAGTAACTTGATGAATTAAATAGTATACATGTATGAAATTATCCTGATGCAATTTATAAATACTAAACTTCCGAATTTCTCTCCTTCCCGGGATTTGACATTCCTGGATCTGATGATTCCCTCTCCAGCACAAGAGTTACGTCTCCATCTGCTCGTAAACCGCGCTTCATGGCTGCTTTGACATCTCTCCACTTTTGCCCATCGGCCCCGAAGACTACTATTTCTCTCTCTGGCCCTTGAGCAATCAAAGCGCCCTCTTTGTAAATAACGACAGTTGTTGTAAGACCCCTCAATACATCTCCTATCATGGGAGCAGAGTCTCTCAGTGAATAATCAAGTTTTGCCCTTTTCGAAAGTTGATCTGCCCCACTATTCTCCACAAGATCGACGATCTGGACTGATCCCTTTATATCTTCAAATATGATACCCAGAGGTCTCGGAAGTGTGACAGTAATGAGCTTTGAGCTTGGACTGGATTTCTCAAAAACGTAATTTTGTGGGACTTTGGAGTTGACTGGGCCTACGTTTAGCCGGACCAACACATCTGATGGGTTTTTCTCGGTCAAATAAGGTGTATATCTCACAGCTCGATATGCTATTTCCCCAGCTGGATCCCTCGCTAACCGAGATTCGTCTTCAGAATCCACTTCAAATGATTTCTCATCGTATTTTCCCTCTGAATCGATCTCTACGGTTCCCTCCCTCTTTGAGGTAACAAGAAACAATAAGAATGCCCCAAATGCAATCAAAGGGACTGCTAGAGATAATATATAGAATGTATCCTTAGCAGCCTGGCAACTTTGGTCAAAACAAGCTGGAGGTGGAATAAAGGATAGTGTACCCAGCAAACAAGGATAATGAGTTGGAGCAGCACTTGCCTTGATCTTGGATGACCCATTCCCCATTCCTTTAGATTGATTTTGAATCTTTGAAATCGGAATCCAATGACGCATCGCCACAGATCCCGGGGTCACTCGGTGAAGAGTCGAGAAGGAGAGAGACGTGACCATTGCAACGTATAGAAACCACCGATCTCCTTTTTCCAAGGTTTACAACATATATTATATCATTATGAATGAATATGAAACTCGTTCGTATCAGTAAGTGCCTTTAATAGGAGGAATGTAGCCCTTGCTGCATTTTCCAGTCGCTGGGTCTCCTTTTGAACCAGCTGGACAGGTCCATTCGATGACTTTCATGCATCCAGCATCTTCATGTTGAAGAAAATGACAGTGAACCACAGAATATCCATAGTAAGGTCCTGGTTGAAAACGAACAGGAATGCTGGTTCCTCGTATCATGGGCAAAAACAAAGTATCATGGTAGTCACCTTCTTCAAAGTATTCTGTCAGGGAGCCCCCAGGAAGATTTATTATTTGGAAAGGGTTGGTATGGAGGTGGAGAGGATGGTTCCATAGCATGAAAAAGTTCCATTCCACGATCGATCCAAGAGGTCCAGACAGAGGCCGGGGATCTGGGAAAGAGAACTTCTCACCACCAATTGTACAGCCCTGTGGAGAATCACGAAATGTTGCTCTGTTGTCATATACGATTTTGCTTTGAGCTTTTGCGGCAGCAATGTTTGCATCTTGTAAATCGGCAGCATAGTCTGGGCGAAGTGGCGTGCACCTTTTGTCCTGGATATCCTCTTGTGTTTTACCTGGTTTGACATTGACGTATGCCAAAACCCTCTGTTTGAAGGAATGATCAACCCCCATACTTCCCATACCACCACCACCACCTCCTCCTCCTCCTCCTCCACCACCTCCTCCACCTCCACCCATACCTCCGCCTCCTCTTCCCATGCCACCACCTCCTCCAGTCACAGAGAATGGAAGAGGCTCATGCCCAGAGGCGAGAGTCAACTTCTTTGATGTAGATCTGCATCGCACAAGCACTTCTGCGCGACCTCCTGAGGGTAAAAGAATATAGTTCACTTTTCTTGGGATTTTCAAAAGGTATAGTGCATCTTTTGCAACCAGCTCAATGTCACAATCTGCAACATTGTCGTCTTCATCAAGGATCTGCAATGACGAAAACCTCTTGTATCCTGTCATAGCAATCCTCCAACGAGACCATTCGCCAGCCTTCATTTCGATTGTTGGCTGCCATCCTCCATTTATAAATCCTATATCAACATCAGTTTCAGTACCATAGAAAGAGTCGCCATCACAGCATAAATTACTGTTTCCCTCTGAGGCAGCAAGTTGGATATTGGCATCATTCCAAGGGTCTCGTGAAGCTGGTTTTGCAAAAGTCATCAGTTGTATATGCAAAGGAATTTCAGGAGCTGATTCCAGAATTGTTCGAATTTGTTCACATCCGTTAGAGTCAGGCAGCCAAGCAGGATCATCTTCAATGATGATCAGTCCAGATGCAGAGTAGGTCTGTGATGTTGTGGACCCATGCTCATGTGGATGATACCAGGATATTCCTGGAAGATGATCTTTTGGCAGAGAGGATGTCAAAGTTAGTACTGATGCTTTATCAGTAGACTTTTTCTTTCCCTTCAGAGACAGAAATATGTTGTCCCCATTGGTTGTCACATCTTCTGGGTCCTGATTATACTTTCCAGTACCAGCATGAAGCCCGTGAGTATGAAAATTCGTATTTCCCACGTCATGCTGCAGGCTAGAATCCGACTTGGTATTGATGAGATCATTTTGCAGGGTGACCTTGAAAGAATCACCAGCCTCGAGTCTCAAGGTAGGACCAAATAAATACGCCTTCTTTGACCCCTTGACTCTGTACACTGGAGCATCAAGATGCATTAGAGTCTTACCGCCTGCTTTAGTCTGGATTGTCGCTGGAGTGATGACAAGGTCAAGGTTCTGCCTGCCCTTGAGAAGCTCTGTTCCTGGGAGCTCATCCAGAGGAATTCCTGGCCCAGGGACATCAATAACTGGATATATACCTTGAGCAGAGCGAGCTGACTCCAGTAGCACTTGTAAAGAAGCAAGCAGTTGTATTGTCTTGAACATGACCGTAAAAGCCACGGTTGAGTTCACCATGAAGCTGAAGAAGAAATTCCTTGTACTCTTGACTACTGTATGGTACAGATAGTTGACATGGGATTGGGTCAGATCTTGTCGTTATTTATATCGATTTAGCCTCAAAATAATATAAATATAATATAAGATGTAAGGTTTTATAGAAATGCATGATTATTGTACACGTGAACGCGCCAAACCAACCCACGTTAGTGGTAACGCTATGCGTGCTTTGACCCTGCACAGGCCTGAAGTCATGACCTTCTGGCTCATGCCTTTACAAATTTGTATATATACATATATGTTCAACTCTGAAGCCACTTATTTCATCTATTCATTGGGAAAAACAAACTAATATCAAAAAAAACTTTTGGACTCAATAAGGAGAGATGCGAATAGGCTTTGCAGACATCATGGTACCATGGTCAGGAACATCATATACTGCAAATATTCCAATACCTTTGAACGTTTCTCCCATAGAGTCAAAGTGAATATCCTTTTTAATATGCCCCACTAACGCATAAGGATGCATTGGGCTTAAAACGTTTGGATCGATATAAATATATCTGTTGTGCTGAGGTGAAAACTCATGGTTTGCCAGAAGCTCTCCTTCAGAGTGATGGGATGATTTACGGTCGAATCCTTCCTCAGAATCGCATACGGACCTCTGAGGAATGCACTTCTGAACTCCTTCAAACCATGTATGTTGCAGAACTTCAATGGCAGACAAGCGCTGTGCGGGGTCGACATGGAGTAATCTTGTGATCAAGTCTACAGAATCCCCATCCAGGCCAACACGGGCAAATCCATCCTGGGCATGCGGCTTGGCAGCTAAATCTTTCATTTTATTTTCGATATACCACGACATCCATGCCTGTTGCTTGTCCACAGACGACAAGAGGAGTTTATCCATACCAGATTCTCCTACTCCATGTTCCCCAAATAAATCATTGCCGCCAGATAACATGGCAAAAACAATGCATCCGAAACTCCACATATTTCCCTTATCTGTCAAAGAACGAGAATGTGCTTCTTTCATGCAGTGAAAGCTCTCTGGGGCAATGTATGCCACATCATTTTTTGAAGTCTCTCCAGCAAACCTCGGTTGCCTCAAGTCTGACCTATGCACAATGGATGTGTCTTGGCCTGCTGACAAAGAAGCACGACCAGTCCCTTCTATAATCTTCAAAAGAATAGAATGAAAGCATACGCGGGTATGCACACGCCCAGAGACATGAATGTCATACAAGTCTTTCGCAATACTGTATAAAAGAGCTTTTACTTCCATCAAAGATAGATGTTTCCCTCTGTCTGTCTCCAGAAGCAAGTCTAGCAGTGGAACCGCGTCGAATTCCTCCCTTGTACATCTACCTGAAGATTCATCTATCATTGTAGGACTACAAGAATATGATGAGTCCCCAGAACCCTGGGAGAGATTCCATGCATCCATCTCACTTATGCCACTGCTGTTTGTCATCACGGTCCCATCTTCCGATACCTCTTGGGACATATCCCGACGTCTTGGGCGATGAGTGTTGACTGAATTCGTAGTTTCATTTTCACGCACTCCTTGGACAGCATCAAACAAAGAGCCCAGATTTTTCCGGACAATCCTCCTCTTCCTCTTCTGGCTTCCTCCAGAGGGAATGAAAGCGTCTGTGAATCCCAATGTGGACTTTCCGTAGAGTCTTTCGTAATGAGACTTGTCAGTTTGCATTCCATGCTGTCCGCCTAGAGGAACGCGCTCGCTCATCTCCGAAGCCATGATTCCAAGTATATACTCGCTTCCCTAGTTGATACCAAATGCCACGAGCAGTTCTGACGATAGGAAAGAATCTTCAATTCTACTACCTAAAAACTTAAGTAAAAAGGAGTTCAGTTCTAATATATTTGTTCAGAGAGACGTTGGATAGAAAACCACGAGCTGTATCGCCGTGGAAGGGCAAAATCAAACCAATGCTCCAGAACCCTCCGAACGACCAGCGCAGACACCACCAGTTCTGCGCTATATCACTAAATTCTCCTACAAACAGTGCAACTATTATAATACATCATACGTTTTTTTAATACCTTCCCACAGGGGTCTGGGAAGGTTCTATAGAATCACATTTCAAATCGATGCAGGCGGGAATCTCGGATCATACCGAGGCATTCAAACTCTGAGTCAGCCAATTGGCACTTGCAAGTGCAATCTTGCTCTCCTTCTTGACATTGAACGTGATCCAATCCTTTCCAAACGAATACCAGTCAGTTCTTCTACTTCAATGAGAAGCAGATGAATGATAGGTGACATGAATCATGGGAACACGTACCACTTGAGAGACAACAAGGTCAAACCAAGAATGTGGACACACTTCCCACTAATGTGTTCGTTCAAAGGTAAGCCCCCCTTTTAAACAAGCCTGCGTATTCTGGTAGGTGCAGGGGTTTCTCTGTATAATGTGCTATGAAACACGCCAAAAAGTAATCTCAAACAATGAGATTCTTGTATCAAAGAGTACAAGAAGCTGGTGTAGAGAATGAGCGTGAGAACTTGCGTGAGAGAATCTTTGCACCAGATGGTCGATACCAAGGTAAAGCACTATAAACTAGAATACTACCTAGCGATGGTTTCTACGTTCCTAGCAATACAATATGAGGATCACCTCGTGATATCATATCTTCTATTGATTAAATGCTGACGTCGCATGGCTGTTCAAGAACTCAAGTGCTGTGGACCAGGTGTCATTTCATTTGCTTCCTATCAAAGGACGTGTTCAAAGGGCAGCACACAAGAGGTGGTATGTTTCAATGATGGGCGTATTCCTATACTAAAAAGGCTTTTCATCCCATCAAAATGGTATATGTGTACATGCAAGTATATCGTAATCTTTTACTGTGCTCACCTGACAGTAGGAGAGAGCAAGGGGAAAGGGATTCGACTGGGACGCGCGTCGGCGTCAGACGTCTAGACGTGCAGATCTGCAGACGCAAAATCAAATTTACATTTTTTTAGCCAACTGCTCGTCGATCGACGTCTGTCGACGAGTTTTTGCAAAGATGTATACACACCATTCTATCAAATATATAACTTATATAATATTAGTATTGTTGAGGTATGTACCATGGCTACGGTGGTTGAAGATATGCGTCGTCGTCTCGTGCAATCGATGGGGAGGGATCTGGCGTGGCCAACAGAATCAGTCGGAGAGCTGAATCCTTCGCACAGGGATTCAAGTCTGCAAACACATGAAATCAATCGGTCGTATCCTTAGTTATATTGTAACTGGGTGTTTTATTCTGTTGTGTAGAGACTTCTTGAGTGAGAACTGTGCTGGTTGTTGTGAGACAATTGCAGTTACCCGCTCTTTGATTGATCGTTTGAGGCGTGAAGACGCTCAGGAAAAAAGGGAAGCATGGAAAACTATGAAAAGTTAGAGAAGATTGGGGAGGGAACCTATGGGAAAGTGTACAAGGCTCGGGATAGAACGAGTGGGAAGATTGTTGCCCTGAAGAAGACGAGATTGGAAATGGAGGAGGAAGGTGTACCGTCTACGACTTTAAGGGAGATTTCATTGCTTCAAATGCTCTCAGAAAGTAATCACATCGTACAATTGCTGTGTGTTGAGCATTTGGAAGAGAATAATAAGCCTTGTTTGTACCTTGTGTTTGAGTATCTCACAACAGATTTGAAAAAATACATGGATAGAAATGGCAGGGGATCAAGCAACCCTCTCGACCCAAAAATTGTGCAGATCGCGATGTATCAGCTTCTCAAGGGAACTGCACATATGCATAAATTAGGAGTCATGCATAGAGACCTGAAACCCCAGAACTTGCTGGTGGATGATTCCAACCCAGAGGTTCCATTGATCAAGGTTGCAGATTTGGGACTTGGAAGGCATTATTCGGTGCCAATCAAGGCATATACTCATGAAATTGTCACACTGTGGTATAGAGCACCTGAAGTATTGCTGGGGGCAAAACATTATGCACCAGCTGTTGACATGTGGAGTGTGGGATGTATCTTTGCAGAGCTTGCAAGAAAACAGGCAATATTCCCTGGAGATAGTGAGCTCCAACAGTTGTTGCATATTTTCAAGTTGCTAGGAACTCCAAATGAGGATGTATGGGAAGAGGTCACCAAGTTGCAGGATTGGCACGAGTATCCTCAGTGGAGGCAGCAAGACCTTGCAAAGGTTTTCCCCAAATTGGATGCTGATGGCATTGACCTCTTGAAAAAGATGTTTGAATATGATCCTGCAAAAAGGATTACGGCTATGGATGCACTCCAGCACCCATACTTTGATTCAATGGACAAGGCTGCAGTAGATGCCTTGGAAAGGGAATCTATGAGATCTGCCCATTTGGAATAAAGTAGGTGGATATTCTGAAAGAAGAATGTATATATTTTATCATAAATAGTTATATAGTATTCGGAATGATTCTTATCCGTGTACAAGAAGCATTCCTGTTTGAATTGAAAGTGATACACCAAAACAAGGGATATCATGAGAATTTTGCCCATGCATGCTGTAATACATCAAAGATCATTTCAGCCCGGACCAACTGTTCTAATGTCCCATGACTTTGCTTCACCTTGTCTGGATGCACCACCAGATTGGCCTTCATGTACCATTTTCTCACGCTTGGCGGTTCTATAACATCTGCCACAGATGGAGATTTCCATCTAGATCCCTCCCACATGACCTTGTCCATTGTGCACAGCAGGGAACGGATGTTATCCTTCTTTCCCGCGCACCATGCATCGATTTCAGGACGAATTCTGCTGCGAATAATAACTTTCTCTTCTTTTTCGGATGTTTCGCGGGCTTCTGCATCCCTCATATTCGCTACTTGTTCATCAACCCGTTGCTGTTCTCGTGCAAGCCTCTGGTCACGCAGCTTTCGTCGAATTTCTGGTTCATCTCCAACAATCTGAGGTTCCTGTACGGGTTTTGTTGATGGCTTGCTTGCAGAAGATCCAAATAACGTATCCTCCCAGTCTGCATCACCTTGAACACAGCCATGGTCTGGGTTGGAATCTAAATTCAACAAGTCAAATGTTTCCTCAACTGCTGCACTCGCCTGTTCTACATCCTGCTGTGGTGATATATCACTATCTATAGGTGAGTTTTTGTCTTCTTGGCTTTCCTCCCGACCCTCCCGGGTAGCACTGTGCTTGTCATACCATATCATTTCATCAATCACTTGCTGAACTGCCAGGCGGTCATAATCCTCCATGGCTTCGAGTGCGGCAACTTGGGTCTCTGGAGGTACATCTTTGAGTTGTTCTGCCCACAGCCTATGGTGCTCTTCTGGAACAAAGTCACTCATCGGATAATCAATGATGGATCTTTGCCTTCTATGCTTCCTCCTCGATGCTCTGGCATCAATCCTGGATTGCACATCTCGTGCAATATTTTTACTCGTATTAAACAGCCACTTTTTTCCCATCTGCAATGCCTTGGCGGCTTTATGCCCTATCTCAGAAACAGTAGCGTGATCATGTGACTCTGCAGGATGATCCTCAACACCACCTTCATGCACACCAAGGTGATTCTCCACTGCAGGATACTTCGCCATCTTCTCATCTAAGCAATCAAATACAGGTAGAGAATTTCTCTGGGTCGTTTCAACCCGACCCTCCCTCTCTGGCTGAGGATCACGTGGCACATCCTCCCCTCCCTCCTGGTCGTTCAATATGCCCACATCCTCAGAGGCGAAGTAAACTCCCTGAAGCAAGTCATCAGCACCAGAATCATTCAGACTAATAGTCTCAAAAACATCCTTAGTACCAGTGCACTGATTTTCCCCTCCTTGTTCTTGATGACTCAGCAAATCCTCAACATCAAAGTGGTGAACCCCTTGTTCCTCTTGTCCAACAACTAGAACCTCTGTCGAGACATTCTCCTCAGAGACGCGCATAGTATCCACCACAGTATGATTCTTTGAATGTTTCATAGTATTCATAGACTTGGGACGTGACAGTATAGAACCTTCGACACCCCCAAGAGAGTTCAACAACCCATCCAAAGAGACCGTGTTTGGTCCTTCTTTACCAGGTGTTGCCATCTTGTAGCGTTAAATCATCACTATTCGAGGTTTCTATTCTAAAGATAGATAATAGAGTATTAATATAAACACCAGTACCACGTGTTGTCTGTTTCACATATCTGGTCTAGACCAAGTTGGTCTGGTCATTTGCCAATTGGCATATCGGATATCAGTGAGTCATCTGCAGATCTACCAACACGACAGCTGATTTGATTATTTATAATTAAAGTATGATAGTTTCTCATATGATTCATACATCAGCGATGGTGATGACAAGAATGGCAATGAGAGTCAAGACACTCGCTTCTCATCCTCATACATGTCGAAGAGATCAGCACTCTCTTTCAATTTTCAGAGGTACCTTGGGGAGACATAGAATGCAATACAGATCAATTTCAGTTCATGCTGGGACAGATGGTGGCCTTGAAGCAATGATTCAAACGAAAAACAGCGATAATCCAGTCATGGTATATTCAAAGACGTACTGTCCCTTTTGCAGCGAAGTAAAATCTATGTTTGCAAAGATGGACGTCGCTGCCAAGGTTGTAGAACTAGATACACTTGCTGATGGTGATGATGTCCAAGCGGCTTTGCAAGGGGTATCGGGGATGAGGACTGTCCCCCAAGTGTTTGTTGGAGGCACGCTTGTGGGTGGATGTGATGACACGTTGAGTGCCTACAAGAATGGGAACTTGATGAAAATGCTGGATGCTGCAGGTGTGACATACAAGAAGTAGTTATGCCAGATGCTGGATACGGAAGGTGGCGGAGGGGAGGGATGTTCCATGTGCATGGTTGGAGCACTATTTTCAAGCATTGCCGTTATGCAATGTCTGCTCAAGCTACAAACCTGTTCTTTGCTCGATGAGATTGTTACCTAATAATAATGTATACTATCGTATTTGTTGAAATAACGAACCACGTACTTTATACTCTATACTCAATGATTTACGTGACTGCATTCATGCCCATGCAGAGTGTCACAGGGAATACTATCCATCATATTATTTCCTTTTTCCGGGTCAAAAAGTCCGGATCATGTCTAAGTTTGCTGGATATTCGATTGAACCACGTGTCTAGAATGTTCATGGGCACTGTGATGTAATCACTGCTACCATTACTTTGAGAGAAGCTTTGCATGTAGACAAACAGATCCATCCCCACTCGCCTACAAAAGTCTTCCTTGGCCGCAAGCTTAGCTAAATGCTTTGATGAAACCTCTTCCATAGACTCGACAACAACATGTATCTGATATGCAGCGGCAGGCTGTGAGTCAAGGTCATCAACAAAGACAGGCATAACATCTGAAGGACGTCCATTGCTCACATAGCCTCTATAGCTCCAATTCGTATCATTGGTCCCCGGTGACACGGTAATACTATATAGAGCTAGTGCTATATCCGGAGACGGAAGGCAATGTGGTTGTGCAAGGGATAGAAATATCTCTCTTGGAAGCTGTCCTTGTTGCTGAGTTGAACCGAGATATGCTCCTACATCGAGTACCTGCATATCACACTTGGTTTGAGGTATTTCTATCTTATACAAGAGACATTTTCTATTCCCATCACCATGTTGTACGCACCCAGTGTGTTGGACTCGTTTGTTGAAATGCCTCCATGGGAATGATACAAGATCCCGTGAGAAAGCTCACCACGAACGACATTGACGATTTCGTTTATTCTATGTAAAATGGAAAATGTGTGTCTTCATTTTGGGTCATTCACATGATTATGACAGAATTCATGAGAAACATGTCAGCATGACCAGAGCAAACTTTCATGGGCAGAAAGGCTACAGATTGTATGTTCATTATCTATCGAAACCCTAATATCTGGTATCTGTCATAATCATGTCTCTCTCAAATTTTTTTAATACTTGATGCAGGCTCGAGACATTGCATCCGGGATTGAATACCTCCATGGAAGGTCCATAGTGCATAGAGATCTGAAAAGTCCAAACATTCTCCTCGATAGCAGAGGCCGTGCAAAAAGTTCGGATTTTAACCTATCCAAAATCCTTGATGAGTCCATGAACAATAGTTCAATCGCTGCCATGAACCCTAGGTGGCTCGCACCAGAGCTGTTTGACGGTGCGAAACCCACCATGGCTTGTGACATTTTCTCATTTGGAGTCATTCTATGGGAACTCATTGAATGTGGCGTCCCATGGGGTTCTGAAAATCCATGGGTTATTGTGAGTAGACTAAGGGATGGGAAACGATTGCAAATTCATCATGATCCCAAGATCTGCACCATGGCCTCATTCGGGAAGTACAATGATCTCATGCAAGAGTGCTGGAAGCAGAACCCGAGGGACCGTCCATTGATACATCAGGTTTTACAATCTCTTTCAGATGTTGAATAAATATAGACACAGCATAAGAGAAGCACCGATCGGTGCCTATCGCGATAAGAAATCTACATATTTGTACTGGATCCTCCAGAGGAAGTCAAACTTGACTTCCCAACATGTGGATACACATCTGACGATACATACCACCGGATATTCTTTTCTTATCCAAATACTAATTAAAAAAGGTAATACATTCAATGATACTAGCCAGGGCTCTTGTGAAACCCTCGTGTTTCCAGGTAAGAGAGAGAGCTCTTGTTTCTCTTTCGTTTCGACGTGTGCGATGTGAGCGATTGGGGTTCAATGGAGGTCTTAGATTTAATAATGTGAAACAAAGTCAATCGTTCGTGTGTGCCTCAAGTTCTTCCTCACCACCAGCAAAAGGTGGTTTTGGACTTGAACAGATTGCTGAGATTGGAACAATGCTGTTCCCTATATGGGCTTTGATATCTGCGACGACAGCGTTCTTTTACCCAAGTACTTTGAATTGGATGACCACGTCGCAATTCGAGCAAGGGGTTGGTTTATTGATGCTTTCCATGGGACTTTCTTTGTCTCTGGAGGATTTCAAAAAATGTGCAGAGCAGCCGATACCAATTTTGTTAGGATTCGTTTGCCAATATAGTATTTTACCGATATTAGCATTTACAATATCTCGTGTGATGTCGTTGCCACCCTCCTTGGCAACAGGAATGATTATTCTAGGGAGTTGTCCAGGAGGCCAAGCTTCGAATGTAGCCACGTATGTTGCCCATGGAAATGTATCGTTGAGTGTGCTGATGACGACCGTGAGCACTGTTGCGGCAGCAGTAATGACCCCTCTATTATCCACTTTGCTTGCTGGACAGTACATTCCAGTGAATGGTTTGGCACTTGCAGAAAGTACAGCAAAACTTGTGTTGCTGCCCACAATAGCTGGTGTCTTCCTCAATGAAGTGTTTCCAAGACAAATCGATAAAGTTCGCCCAGCAATGCCCTTGATAGCATTATTTTTAACCGTGATTCTATGTGCTGTACCAGTGGCCCAAGTGCAATCTGTTTTGCAGCTTAATGGATCTGCTGTCATAGGCCCAGTTGTGTTGCTTCACAGCATGGGGTATCTTTTAGGGTATGTTTTACCAAAGACAATGAGGTTCCCTGAAACAGTATCTCGCACCGTCAGTATTGAGACAGGTATGCAAAGCGCTGCTATGGCATATGCTTTGTCTACCAAGCATTTTGCAGATGTAATGGTTGCAGTTCCAGCATCTGTCAGTATTGTCATCATGGTGTGGATGGGCGCTGCACTAGCCTCGGTATGGAGAACGATGCCTCCTATTGAATAAACGTTTGCATTTGGACAAGATTAAAGAAATTTAAGAATCTATCGGTGGAAGGTACAGATTAGTTACATTCAAGAAAGAACCCATGTGTGCTTCTCCCTCTCAAAGCTCGCCCCGACATGGTTACATCGTCAAGTCAACTTTAGCATTCTTCACTTTTTCGTACTATTATTTTTACTTGTTCCACCGAAAGGAAGAGCGCCCTTCTTCTGCTTAGCGTCGTCATTGGATTTATCTTTGGATTCTTGAATCATCTTTGCAGCATAGGCTCCTCCAGCTATCAGTATTGCTCCCAAGAACAACTTTGGAATAATACTTCCTTTCTTCGATTTCTTGTTCGATGCGTTAATGTTTGAAGCCCTGTATTGATCAGGCTTCAAATAATTCATGGAGATTCTGATGAAACCCCCATCTTTTCCTTCCTGTGGCTTGAACAGTTCAAAGTATTTATCAATTGGCACTGCTTCCAGTATATCCTTCATATATATACCACATGCTGCAAGAACTATTGAGGATGGTTTTTCCCCCTCTTGCCTCTTCTTTGGCTGGCACAATAAAATTCGAAGCTCACCAGATCCCCCATAATGTTCCAGGGCCAACTGTTCTTCCCAAGACACAGTACCACCGTTCACCCGGGCCAAAGATGTCTGCTTCTTAATAGGGCGATTCTGTTGACCTCTAATTTCAATCTTCACAAACACGTCACGGACAGTTTCGTCCCAGACTTGAAGGTCATCTCCATTCTGTCCAGCAGCTTCTAACACCTTCACTACAAGATATCCCTGTAGCCCTGATTCTGTAGCACTCATTGTAATATCTCTAATATGGGCAGATAGAAGTAAAAACGATCAGATACTCGTGATGGTGTTCGTTGTTGCCAAATCCTTGATCGCGCGCAAAGCCACGGGAACGACTGAAAACCGCCAAGATCGAATACAAATAAACTCTGATTATAGGATACTTGATCTTTTAGTAATAATAAACAACATATTTAAAATTTTGGTGAGAGTAGTTTTAATATCCTGGACCCGCCTAATCCACTCGAATGACATGTGAGTGGATTTGGTGCTCATGAGAACTGCTCCCCCTCATGGGATATCTGATCAGCTGGAACCGAATCAGTATGTAGCCTCTTTCCTGGAGGAATTCGTTCTGGTAGACAACTGGATTATTTTACATTTCATGATGCATGCATCATCTCAACATCAACCCCCAAACCATTCCCAGAATCAACTGGACGATACTCCTTTTGACTTGTATGCTGAGTGGGACTACTAAACTCAATGTCTCTGCCATACCTTAACGTGTACATTCGTCTCATAATAAGAAGGATGAAAACACTTGCTACTGAAATCCATAGCATGTGCATGACGAAGACAGCTGGTACCATCATGGTTCCTCCCATGTAATCCGGGTCATATGCTGGATCAGCCATAAACATGATAAATGCGGTCTGTATCCACCACACACCTTGCAACAAGGTGAGCAACGGCCTCAGAGAAGAAATGATAATACTTTTTGGATTGAATCCTTCCAAGATCATGGACACAAAGGTGGCGAATATTTGCAAGACAAGGATCAAGTGAACCATGACTTCTATGGCAGGGCCTTTGAGATGGAACACGAGCAATACTCCTTGAATTAAAAATGCCAGAGACAAGAAAGCATGTTCTGTTGTTTCTGGGAGTTGGGAGTAAAATCCCACCAGATCCATCACACCAGACATGCAGAATGCAAGGTACATTGCAGAGTGTTGCCAATCATTTATATTATCCACTACAAATTTACCATCTGGCGCGACAAGTGTCCTCCAGGATTCGTGTCCAATCCATAATTCCCCTAAAATACCTATAAATGGCAGAATAACCTTGAGCATTGGCTCAAGAGGCATACGACGAAGCCACAATGGTCCAAAAAAGACTCTATACCATGGTTTGGAGGTAAACTGCAACGTGGATGTAGAAGATGACCTGTGAGAACTGAGGGCCATAGCATTTAAATAGGTATCGAACAGTGCAAAGAGCCACCACGTTCCCCAAACAGCAAAGAACAAACCAGGGACAATGTGTCCTAGGAATGCTCCATGGGTATAGTAATAACTACCATCCGGGTGCCTTTCTACGCCAGATCCATGACCCATATGGTCACCACTACATTATAATATACATATATTGGTCATTAGGAGTAATAGAGATCGAGCAGATGTGCCCAACGAAAAGGAGAAACTAAAAGGTTGCCGTTGGACGTACTGTTCAGCGTGACCACCGTGATCCATATCCATTGTAACTCGTTCTGTCTCTTACAATAGAAAAATATTTGCAGTGTCTAATATCCATGTGAGTGGAATGTCAGTGTATCAAATTCCCACGATACAATTTTAAATACTCAAAAATGGCCAGCTGGCCCTGCAGGGTGGTTTGAAATTCATCAATTGATGGTAGGTTCGCGCCCCATTGTATTATTACAATAAATATAGTATATAGTATCAACAATGGAAAGAATCACTAGATTTTTGTGTGTTATCGCCACCTTGGCTCTGGTGGGTCAGGGCATGATTGCCTCTGTAGTTGGGCATGTCGAATACACAAAGCACCAAGTCTCTGCACACGTAGGGAAGTCTCAGAGATCTACGAGATCATCTCATATAGTTCGGGACCCTCTGTATGAAGAGCGTATCCTTTCACCGGTTCCTTACGGAGATTCCCTTGGAAAAGAGAAACTGCCAAAATCATTCTTCTGGGGAAATGTGTCTCATGTCAACTACTTATCGCCTATCCGGAATCAACATGTCCCGGTTTATTGTGGATCCTGCTGGGCTCATGCAGCAACAAGCTCTCTGACAGATCGGTATACAATCCAAACCGGAGCAACTTGGCCTGGACCAGTTTTGCTCTCTGTTCAAAATGTGATCGACTGTGGTCAAGCTGGGAGCTGTCAAGGTGGATGGGACTCTGGGGTTTACAAGTACGCTGAGGAATATGGTATCCCTCCAGAAACATGCAATCCGTATTTGGCTGTGAATCAGGAGTGCTCCGGATTGCACCAGTGCTTCACCTGTTGGCCTGGAATGACTCCTGGTGCAAATTGCCAAAAGGTGCAATCATACAAAAGATTGCAGGTGCGAGAGCATGGTCGAGTCTCGGGTAGAAGAGATATCATGGCTGAGATCCATGCAAGGGGACCAATAAGTTGTGAGATTGATGCAACAGATGGCCTTGATGAGTATTCTGGAGGAATCTATGCAGAATACAAACCTGGTGCCCAGAGCAATCACCTTGTCTCCATCGTTGGATGGGGAAGGGAGAAGACAGATGGACGAGACATTGAATACTGGATAGTCAGAAATTCGTGGGGGACTCCTTGGGGTGAAGATGGGTACTTCAGAATCGTCACGAGTGAAGCATACAATGGTCGAGGAAATGATTTCAACTTGGGTATCGAGGATTCTTGTGGATGGGCCTCGGGTCTCTCGTGGATGGACGCAAGGGACATGGACACATATGGTCACAGTGCCAAAAGTGGCATTCTGTAGCTTGTTGTAGTTCAAATTTTAATCCATCTTATTTTTATTTCACATGAAACAAGTAATATAGATGACTTTATGGCAATGCGCAAAGAAATAGTGATCAAATGAGAAAGGTTTACATCTGAACGACAATTTTGGACGGATCAACGCCGTTGATCAATAGAGGAGTGGTACAATGATTTTGACAACTGTTTCATTTAAGATGAATATCGGCGCAGGGCGACCCTCTGTTTTAAAATCACCATGCAAATACTCAGGGCTTCAGCAAACCCTCCCACTCCAAGGAAAAGAGGAAAGAAAGAAGAGAGGGCCGCAAATGAGTCGAGGCTTTATGCAAAATAAAGTGATATTTGCCTCATCTTACAGGGATCCTTACGATACTCTTGGAGTGAAACGGTCTGCATCATTGAAAGAAGTAAAGCAGGCATACAGGAAAAAGGCTCTCAAGCTGCACCCAGATGTAAACAAGGCACCAGATGCAAAAGAAAGATTCATGGAATGCAAAAATGCATATCAAGAGATTATAGAAGGTCGTAAAGAATCGTTCACGGGAACCAATAGAGCAAAACCTGGGTGGTCACGACAGAGGGCAGATAGTGGACAGAGCCCAACCCCGGGCAGCAAACAAGAATCCAAGCCAGAGGAATTTTATGGACTCGGCGATCTATTCAGGGATCTAGAAAATGAGTGGAAAAATAAATCAAAGAACTCAAATGAGCCCAAAGACTTATGGGAGGAGCTTGCGGATATTGGTGAGGAATTTGTAGAATTTTTAGAAAAAGGCATTGGTATATCAGAGGAAGCGAATACTAGTAGCAAAGGAAAGTGGGATGGCAGCGCAGAACAAGTGAGTGCAAGCCGGAACCCAGATACAAAGGGCAATCAAGCAGCACCAAAGAGGCGGGATGTTGACGAAGAACTTGAAGAGTTGAAACGAAAGATGGGATTGTGATGGGATTATTTACACATATGTGCAAATGCATTGCAAGACAAAAACAGAATTAATTATACGTTGTTTGATGAAATCAAAGGTCATCATCATCTTTTTTTCCGAATGAAAATATTGATTTCAGAGCCTTGATTGCTCCTTCATTAATGATTGGTTCGTCATATTTGTTGATGACTGCAGTGAACTTCTCGCTCTTTCTCAGGTTTGCCAAGTTGGGATCCCTGCGGACCTTGTCAAAATCTTCAAATCCGCATGCCATTGCAGCATCAATTGCCTCCAGACCATTATCAATCTGCTCAAGGGTAGAATAGCAACAGGCAATGTTATACTGTGTAATTCGATACACTTTTGTCACTCTTGAAAAGTCATCTCCCAGATAATTCTTTGGTTCCATTGACAGCACATTCTCAAAGTCAATCAAAGCCTCCTCTGTCTTTCCTCCTCTGAACTTGGAAAGGGCTTCATCGAACAACTCTCTTCTCTTCCTCTCAGCTTCTTTGCGACTAATATAGTTTCTTTCTTGCATTTCTTTTGTTCCTGCGCCGTAGTTTCCACCTGATCTCTCATTTCTAAACTGTAGTTCGGCCTCTGTCAATTCCTCCTCTTCAAGGGCACTCATATCTCCATAATTACGCTTCAGACGAAGATACACCTCTCCATTTCTGGTTTTGATGGCATAAATGACCTGTCCAAAGTTCAATGCGTCCCAGACATCTGATCCAAAGGATGCACTTACCTTGATCACCTTGTCACCAGGGGTGATTTCACTGGACGTGTTACCCATGGCAGCATTGCTGGCCAACACATATGCTCCACCATCATTACCTCTCGCAAACTTTACTCCAAGAGGCTTTTGAAGATACACCTCATACTCTTCATCACCGGCTGTCGCCTTTGTCTGCACATCAGTCTTGGCTTCAGAGCTGCTTGCTTTCACTCGTGCTGGGAGCGCCACTTGTACCCTCCTCTGCAACCACACAGTCAAACTCGCTTTCAAAACACACACACCGAGCGTATTACATAGATTGATAGTTTATCAAATGAAACAATTTCAATCGCCTTTGTAGGGGATCGCACCTTGATAATACTTGGTCTACCAGAAACACCCACACATGTGACAGATCGACTGCAGCAACAGCATCTTCGCATTAGAGGCCAATCGATGGTATTCAGTGCATCAATCAATCAATGTAAACAAATATTTGAAAGATATCTTGAGATAGATTCGATAAGGGCATTGCAAGTCTAGCAAGAGAGAACCACATACCTGCACCTGGAGACACCTGTCAAAGGTGTTTGGACAGTGAGTTTCGTGCTTGAAGCAATCATATTTTTCATTAATGTGTGATATGATAAATCAAATTGAAAGCTGGTCTGTGATTCAGAATGTCATATCCCATCGTAGACAATTAAAATCAAGTCTCCTACGAGCAGGCCAATCTTGATTGTGGCCGAGTGATGGGATCTCCTGGTATATGAACTGGATGGCCTGCTGGACCTTTCCAAAACACTATTTGGTACAAAAATTGTTTCTACAGCGTCATTATTGCGCTAGAATAGGATCATTATGGATAACGACCCTGGTGCGCCACCTTCGGCAAAAAAAGTGGGCAAGGCAAGCAATGCTGAGTGTACGTTCCCTGATCTTCGGCACATTGCCGTTCTGTGTTTTTAGTTTTATTATAATTATTCCATATGATGATCATGTACATCTGCCCTCGGTATACGATGTGGGAAACGGAATGGCTGCCTCCACCACTATCTACCGTAGACGCTGTTTCAACATGCCCACGAAAACTGCTTGCATGTCAAGGTACTCATTGTCATTTTATCATATAATCGCAGCACGCAGTCCCAAGGATCCTCAATGGTGGCTTGCTGGGTCTGTACACCCATACGCTCCCTTTGTCGGAAACGCTCTAAAGTGGGAAAGTTACGTGTATGATGATGGATCTACATATGAAGGAACCATGCTTCTGGACGTTCCGCATGGCAAGGGAACTATTATATTTGGGAACGGATTTGGAGGAGGAATCCAGAGACCTGAGAAGAATGACAAGTATGAGGGAGAGTTTGATACAGGTTTTGCCCATGGACTTGCTCAGTATACTCACACCTCCAAAGGAAAGCTATTCAAAGGCGAGTATAATATTGGACAACGCCACGGATGCGGAGCCGAATACGACATGAATCCTTTCTTGAAAAAGGTAAAGGGGGGTATAGATCCAAACACGGCATGGGAGGAGACAAAGGACACCATAGAAAGCAAGGCCAAATATGGAACCTGGCTGAGGGATGCATTCTTCACAGGACCAGATGAAAGTGGCCGCTGGTGTCACATTAAAGAGATCAAGGGAACCATTCAGGAAGTCGATGAAGTCGTCAATAAAGTTAAAATGTTCCAGTATAAGCCGGATGGAGAGGTGACTATCCGATTTGCACGCGATGCAAAAGGTTTCCCAGCCCCATTGATGCAGGATCCTGTTCATTACCCACATGGATCTTCTTTCCTTGCACCAGGTCCATTGGGTTTGTGCCACGGTGTTCCAAATGACCCAAAACTCAAGGATGCCATGAGGAAGGCTGCCTCCATTCAGCAGCATATCCATGATATGTACAACTTTTCTGAAAATGTTGAGCCGGGCTCCATTATGGAAAAGGCTATGAAATTCTGGAAAAAGAAACAAGCTAGAAAGCAAAAGGCTACAGAGAAAAAGTTGCAAAGAGAGATGCAACGCATCCGTAGAACTGAAGCTGCAGTTGAATCTACCAAAGATTCAACTCCTATTGCAGAGAAAGATGAGCCTGTTGTAGAAGAAGATGACATCGACGACGATGATCTGATTGCAAATTCAAACATTGGAAATCCACCCAGTGTAGTGGCAAGTGTCTCTCTGGGACTTTCTCGTGCTGCAATCTCAATGCAGAATGCCTTCCATGCTGCAGCCATTAAAGCACAGCGCCTACCCAGTTTCACCCGTATGAATGATAAATAAACATTATTTACTAATGTTGTTGTAAGTTACATGATTAATACATACTACTAGATAGTTAACTTGCGTCAGGTGCTATGTTTAGCCAGCCAACTTAGAGTGATGTCTAGATTTGTGTGATTCTTGCAAGATATGCTGTAGAGACACACTTCCCTATCCTTCAAATTTCTCAGCTCCAGTCTACTAATCAACTCTTGCGATGAGATACTTCCAGTCAAATCATTTTTATTCCCAAGCACCAACAGTGGAATCCCATGGAGTGATGCCCGTCCTAACAAGTCATGTAAATCCTGCTTTGCTACGTCTAATCCGTCATAGTCAGCAGAGTCAACCACGAACACAATCACGTTGACGCCACGACAATATCGTTCCCACATACTTCGGAAACGTGGTTGACCTCCCAAGTCCCACATTTTGATAGTTACCCCTTGTTTTGTCACTTTTCGCATGTTAAAACCTACTGTTGGTATCATTTCTTCTTGAAACTCACCCCCTGACAATGCTGCGACCAATGATGTCTTTCCTGCATTTTGTAGACCAACGAGAGATATTTCAATTTCTCTAGAAAAGAACCAAGAACGGATGTAATCTACAAAGGATTGAACCAGTGATGAAAACCAGGACACCATGTTGCTCGCTTCTCAAGGTCTCAATAGATCCTCGCATCCAATCTATCTCAATTGAATACTTCGATAGGGTGCCTATGAACAATTGTTTTTGTGATCACTTCGACTGACCACTGTATCATCAGTCAAGGAATGGTATGGTGACACCATTGTAATCGATACAATCGTACCATCAAATGATATCCTTGATAGGAAGATTTGTATCATTTCTCAGAGGTACCTGAGAATCGCTCTAGACCAGAAAGGAATCTGAACAGATTCCTTCAACACATAGATCTACGTTAGTTTGTGGATGTTTAGCACTCTACATTCTTAAAAAATCATATAATTATATCACACGTGTGAGTCTTGAAGTACATTAAAATCATAGACAGGGACACGGGCGTCGGTTCAAGATCAATTAGCGCTTGTGCTCCAATCTCAGGGAATAACAGCTGTATCTCTGGTAGGTATCTCAAATCAGGGTATCTATAATTACTATACCATGGCTACATTGGGAGTCAAATTTGTGTCAAGCAGTAGACAATGCGAGAATGCTGTCAGAGGAAGGCGTCAACCTTCTGGTCGTTTTTCCAGTTTGAACACAAGGTTTGTTGGTCTGGGTCAACAGAATAATCTCGGTCCGTGTTTACGGACAATGCACTCTCAAGAGAGACATATATCAAGGAGAGCAAATGAATCACAGGAAAGTGATGGGTCCAGTCCCGATCTTCGTGTTCCAAAGAGAGTCTGCATTATGGTGGAACCCAGCCCATTCACCTATGTGTGCGGATACATGAACAGGTACAGAAACACGATCAAGTACCTGACTGAACTTGGTTGTGAAGTCTTGGTTGTTTCCCCAGGAAAGGGAGTCAGCGTACCCGGAGCAGACACTTCTGCTTTTGTTGATCAACCAGAAGAATATTGTGGAGCTCGTGTGGTGGAGGCATTCAGTTTTAGCTTTCCTTGGTACAAGAATCTGCCGCTGTCTTTCGGTCTGTCTCCAAGAATCTATAAAGAAATTAAAGATTTCAGCCCTGATATTATTCACTGCAGCAGCCCTGGTGTGATGTGGTTTGCCGCATTGTTGTACTCCAGACTTCTCAAGGCACCATTGGTATACTCGTATCACACACATGTTCCCCAATACATGCCCAACTACAACTTTGGAACATGGCTTGTCGGTGTAATGTGGAGCATTATTCGCTTTTTCCACAAGACTGCTCATTTAACTCTTGCAACTTCTAGTGTATTAGCTGACGAGCTGGCCATGAATGATGCACCGCCTCAAGAATCTGTGGATGTATGGAAAAAAGGCGTATGTTCTGAAACATTCCATCCCAAATACAATTGCGAAAAGATGCGTGAGAGACTGAGTGAAGGACACCCAGATGCCCCCCTGTTGTTATCAGTGGGAAGGCTAGGAAGTGAGAAGAATTTGACCTTTTTAAAAGGTATATTAGACAGGCACCCAAATGCAAGGCTTGCATTTGTAGGTGATGGTCCGGCTCGAGAAGAGCTTGAAGAGTACTTTGCGGGTACGAAAACGTACTTTGCGGGTATGCTCATGGGAGAAGACTTGGCTGCGGCGTATGCATCTGCAGATATCTTCCTGATGCCCTCTGAATCTGAAACCCTGGGGTTTGTAGTCCTTGAAGCAATGGCCAGTGGAAAACCTGTTGTTGCAGTCAGAGCTGGAGGTATTCCTGATATTCTTTCAAAACAAGGACAAACCGGATTTCTTTACGAAAGTGGCGATTTAGATACCGCCTCGTCTCTGGTAGAATCTTTGATAGAGGATGCAGAGCTGAGAGATACAATTGGCCAAGCTGCCCGAGAGGAGGTTGGGCTTTGGGATTGGAGAGCTGCAACAAAACATTTGATGCATGTACAATACCCTGCAGCCATGGCTGCAGCTGCATTATTTTATGGAAATGCAGTATCAAATTCTATCAAGCCGGGTGAAATGATAGGGAAAATTGCCCAAGCTTGATTTGAATGAACTTTTGACAGTAGCATGAACAACATGTTTTTGCACAACACGTGTTGCTACAACTAACATTTGATATTTTGTTTGATTTAAATAAATTATTTCATGAATGGTAACGATTCATCATTTTTTCTGCTTTTTTGCATCTTTGTTTGTTTTTCTGATCATCTTTTGCCACGCTTTCCTGCATTGTCTATCAGTTCTGCCAGGTAAAAGCTGAGCAATCTTAGACCATGCTACTCTGTTTGAGTATTTTGGAACCTCTCTCGCAACTATTGCATTCTCTTCATCCGTGAATGGCACTGAGTTTTTAATGTCTGGATCAAGATGATTCACATATCGTTCTCTGCATTGCATTTCTGTTCTCCCTGGTATTAGCATGGAGATTTTTGACCATTCCTTCCCGCCAATGGCAACAGCCTTGAGGAGCAGCTCATCTTCACTTTTTTCCCATGGGCCTTTCTTATGATTCACTCTCCCAGCTTCTGTGGCTTGCACATGCTTTCTCCAAGTGTGCATAAGCTTATCTCCTCCCCAGACTCCACCAAATTCACTGTCAATCTTCTTCCAAGCTTGACCATGCTTTAGTACCAAAGCATGGAGTTTTTTCATATCGTCGTCGGTCCACACTAAATTTCTATTCTTTTCTTTTCCTTTACGTTGAATGTTGACTTGTTCATATTTTTTAAGGCAATCTAAGGGCGTCCTGCCCAGCATCTTGTCTGCTACTTGAACCCATGAATTTTCACCATACTGTTGTACCAGTTGCATCAAAACGTCTGTCTCTCTGGGACTGAACTCGTCTGACTTGATTGAAGGATTCACTCTATTCTTCCACTGTAAGAGACATTCATTCGGTTTTCGTGATGGAAGATGCCTCGAAGCCAGAGTTGCCCATTCCTTTGGTGTAAATGTTTCAGCCATGGACAGGATTTCAGGTGATTCTAAAGACAATGAACGCAATGGTTTCTGCAGGATGTCAAAATCTTCAATTGTCTCAACAGAGGCAATCATTTCATTTGTCATTCTTTCCTTTGCAATTTCCTCCACTCCACGCTTTAATGCTTCGCATTCTTCTTTGCTCCATGTCCCTGATTTGTTTACCAGAGGCAAATGACTTGCAATAAACAGCACATCATTGATATGATCATATTTGGGGGCCATCTGATTACTCACTGATCCCCAAAACCAGGATGATCCTGTGTATTCTAACTTTTTAACTGCAGAGACAGTGTGGGGAGCTGCCTCCTTCCTCTTTTTCTTCTCTAGCATGGCATGGTCAATCATTTCCTCAACAGCATCATGTGAAACCCTTGACTGATCTATTGTGTTCAACAAAAGGACGACGCGTTTTTTAAGCTTTCGGTTGAGTTCAAGAGCACGCTCTACCCGAGCCTTTTTGCTCCAACTTGGAATGGACAGTTCAGCAGGTTCGTTCACTACCTTCTCGCCCATGTGGGAGATATTTTGGATTCCCACGTACTCTGCGCCAAGAATTTTCTGAATTTCCTCATTTTCTGCCTCGTATGCTGCATTTTGAAGTCTAAGGGCCTCTAGCTCGTCTAGTTGTTGCTTTTTGTCACTAGCGTCTCCATTACCGACAGAACTTTTCGTCCCTTTTCTCCTTTTCTTTGCCATCTTGGCCTGTAATACTTGGGTTATAGACTTTAAAAAGTCATTCGTATTTGGTCTTCAAAACTATTGCATTCTTTACATGAATTTAAAAAGCATTTCGATCAGTGCTAACGGTTCCATCTTGGTGCACAAAGTACCCCTTGCTGGATTCCCTTCCAGCAGAGGACGGTATTACTTGAGCAGTTTTGGGGGGTGATGGATCGTCGATGTCCACATAACGTCCATTTCTTCTGTCGTAGGAAAGAACACAGTTTCCTATTGTTCCAGCAGCTTTGTTCCTGACCTTCCTGACAAGAACCTCGACTGAATCTGGGGATTCACTTTCTGGATCTCGATTCCTGTGTATCACGATTCCATTGTCCGCTTTGTTTATGAAATGAGCAGACCCAGATATATCATATAGGTTGGGAGCCTCGCCTTTCCATTGATGCAACTGCCTAGGGTGAGCTACAAACCAAACATGGACCCCAGCAGTTTGTGCAAACCTTTTCACTTTTGTGAGCATTTTACTGACGTATTCTGTTTCGCTCATTGATGATGGCCTTTGATGGTCTAGCTCATTGTATGGATCAATGACCAGTCCGCGTATCCCGTATCGATAGACTGCTGCTCTTGCAATGTCCAGAACCCAATCAACACTGGGCAATTCGTCATCCTCATATCGGATCAAATGAAACCTGTCATCGACCCAATCAAGAGCATCATCCAGCTCCTCAAAAGACATTCTCTGTGTACCTCTACTATATGGCAAATCGAAAAAGGGCTTGCCGACATACTTTTCTGCCAATTGCCGTGCATGATCAGTTGCTCTCTTTTCCATTGAGCACATTGCAAATTGCCAGCCCTGTTGGTCTGAGAGATTGCAAAGTAAGGCATCTATCCATTCACTTTTTCCACTGTTTGGCACACCGGTTACGATGGTCAATTCTCCGGGAACGACACGATAGTATTTATCTAGGCTAGGCCAACCAGTCTTGACACCTTGGCCATCTTTTAATTCTAGATAATAGTACTTCATGATGTCTTCATAGTACTCATGGAAACGCAATAATCCTCTGATGGGAAGAGGTTCTGCACTTTCTATAAAATTTTGTAGCATTTTGTTACCATCTTTCATGAGCACTTCATTGGCATCCTTCCTGTACCATACTGGATCCGGTTGCCCGGGTCTGGGTTCCTCCTCAGCATCTTCACCTTGCCCTGGCATCGCTGCTTCGTCCCCGAAAGAGCTTGCGACAAATTCGTGATCTTCTTTCGTCAATGGCCATTTGACCCTCCAGCATCTCTCACGGCCAAGTCGGCGAGCAAGTTCCTCGGCTAACGCATCCCCTGGAGCATCATTATCTGTTGCAATAACAATCCGGACAGCTTGATCCAGCCAAGCTCTAGAATTCCAAAGGTATGAGTACTTTGTGTCTTCTTCTGCAGGAGGAAGCTCGCCTTCTTTAACTCGAGATGGTGCTCCATCTGGGACGCTCACAACATTTGAAATACCTGCTTCTTCCAAAGCAAGCTTGTCCATCTCACCCTCTACAATAATAATTTCATTTTGTCCTACGACATCATTTAATCCATACAATACCTTTTCAGCCCCTTTTGACTGCCAAAACCTTTTATCTAATGTTCGATACTTGACATTAACAAGAAGATCGTGTGAGTAGTACGGAAAGCCTATAACCCATGATTTGTCTTTTGCCTTGGGATCATATGTGTGCACTGCAGATACCTTATTACGCTCCAAGGTGTCTTTGCCAATGCCTCTAGACTTGAAAAATTCAATCATCTCGTCATTTAATGGATGTAACTCAACATTTGGTCGCACAGGTGGCTCTTCTTTTCTCTTTCGTGAAGATGGAGGCACAAGAAATCCTGATTTGACAGAGTGTGAGGTTTGTCCAGCATGGCAGCCACCAGAGTAGCCACAGCTGGCCCGAAAACAGTTCCATTTAGCCGATTTTTTATCAGCATCGATAGTTACACTTAGACTTTTCTCGCCTTGACTTCCACCTTCACATTTGGGACAGAGTACCCTGTGTTCCCCAGGAGAGTATCTGTGCAAAGAAATCATATTTTGCTTCAGAGCACCCTCTATTGTTTTTAGATTTTGAGCACTATCCATGTCATTTCCTGTGGTTACTTTTTGATTTTCTGAATGATTTTCCATTGTCGTATCCCCTCGATTGGGTGAAAGGGTTGGAACCCTTGGAAGGTCACGTGTGTTTGTTGAAACCTCTTTTGTATCTGGCGGTTTTCTCTGCTGAAAAGCAGCCAGCCTTTGCTCCCTCTGTAAATTTGTATTGACGAAAGCTTTTGGTGGGCTTGGAGGCACTATTTCATCCAGTACACCTTCTTCTGGATGCTCTGCATCAAGAGTATATAAAAGTTTCTTTGCAGGCTCAAATCCCTTCATTCCATGATTCTCTGGCTTCCTCATTAAGCGGGCAAATTCTGATCTTGGAATGCCCATATCCTTCATCTTTGCAATATCTTCAAGTAATCTTGGCAATACATTCGCCTTGGCCAGAGCTAAAAGGTATTGTCTGTGCCGGAACTCAGCAGGGGGTTCCATTTGCTGAGGCTCAGTTCCCCCAGACACATTTGAATCATTCCCCTGAGAACCAATCGACCTTCCCCTGATACGTCTGCCCAGGTATTTCAGTCCTACAACCATCACATTGAGTTACAGAGGCCATTATCCACGAATGGTCGCCTACACGAGGGCAAGTTGTCGTACCATGTGCGCTAGAGAAACAAGACGATTGTTCATTGTTCGAAATTTTCCATACCAGCTCGAACCGTGTCACTTTTCTTGCTAAAACTGATCTAAGACATATAATCATTTTATTCCTTTGCATTTCTACGTGAGAGAGCCGGGTATCTCTTGAGAAACGTTGAAATGATAAATGACAAGGGTGCATGTTTCAACTTGGAAGACAAGATAACACCCTCACTTCAGTTGTATCTCTTCATCAATGTATTAAAATAGTATCACATGGTATCAAAATCAAAGTATTCAAATATGCCTGCGTCTCATGGGCCATGGTTCATCAATTGATTGCAAGTCCCAGCTGACCATGGATGGTCATAAGCTTTTGCAAAAGCTTTCTCAATTGAGAAAGCTCAATTGAGAGGTCAACCTGATTGGATGCTACTCAAGATAGAAACAAATAGTACATTGTTAGAAAACCCCAATCAGTCTGTTTTTAACAGATATACATACAAAGACTGAGATCAGTACAAAGTCTCCAGTCTGGACTCTCTCTCTCTCTCTCATGATCATGAGATTCTGATCAGATGTGATCACAGACTCATGAGTCTGGCATGCATGCCCCCTGTGCCAGGGGATGGAAAGGGACAGGCATGTATCAAAGCCTACTTGGGTAGATTTGAGTACATAAACTTTCTATTTATATTTTATTTAGTAATATTAGAATATCAAAGACACTACTGGTGTGTATAAATAGGACCAGTCAAACTACGTCGTGATTTGCCATGGCTTCAAATCAGCTTCAAATTCATGGCGAACGTTTCAGTGGACAAGACGTTCGTTCTCAGAATACAACAGCAGCATTAGCTGTATCAAATGTATTGAAGTCCAGTCTTGGTCCAGTAGGACTTGATAAGGTATGAATCAACAGTTGAAAGTCATTCTCGTGAATTGGAAGTGGCGGTTCGTTCGGACAGGCATTTGACTCGTTGAAAATCATGTAAACACGCAGATGCTTGTTGATGATATCGGAGATGTCACAATAACGAATGATGGGGCTACGATACTAAAGCTATTGGAGGTGGAGCACCCTGCAGCGAAGATTTTGGTGGAGCTTGCAGAGCTTCAAGATCAGGAAGTTGGTGATGGGACAACTTCCGTGGTCATTGTCGCGTGTGAACTCCTGAAGAGAGCGAATGAACTTGTGAAATCAAAGATTCACCCTACCTCAATTATAAGTGGCTATCGACTGGCAATGAGGGAGGCATGTAGATATATTAAGGAAGTGTTGGCCAAGGACGTTTCTTCCCTGGGTGAACAAGCTTTGATGAATGCAGCCAAAACATCTATGAGCAGTAAAATCATCGGGGCTGACGCTGACTTTTTTGCATCCATTGCTGTTGATGCAGTCAAGTGTGTTAAATCTACGAAAGAAGATGGAAGGGTGCATTATCCTGTGGGTGCCATCAATGTACTCAAGGCACAAGGCAGAAATATAAGAGACAGTAGGGTCCTCGACGGTTACGCTCTGAACCTTGGCCGTGCTGCTCAAGGCATGCCAAAGCATGTATCCCACGCAAAAATTGCATGCCTGGATATGAATCTTCAAAAGGCGCGCATGGCCATGGGGGTCCAGATTCTTGTGACAGACCCAGCTGAATTGGAGAAGATTCGGCAAAGAGAGAGTGATATTACAAGGGAAAGAATCCAAAAGATCCTGGATACAGGGGCCAACGTTATTCTTACAACGAAAGGAATTGACGATATGTGCTTGAAGTATTTTGTAGAGGCGGGTGCTATTGCCTGCCGCCGGGTTCCAAAGGAAGATTTGAGAAGGATTGCTCGCATGACAGGAGCCACCATCATATCAACCCTGGCAGATGAAGAAGGGGAAGAGTCTTATTCCTCAGATGCATTAGGATCTGCTGAGGAAGTGTACGAAGATACCATTTCTGACAATGATGTGATTATCATCAAAGCCCAAGCTTCATCAGATGCTAAGGCTGCTACTGTTCTGATTCGTGGAGCAAACGACTACTTGTTGGATGAAGTAGATAGATCTCTCCATGATGCATTTTGCATAGTCAAAAGAGTATTGGAAAGTGGCAAGGTTGTTCCTGGAGGTGGAGCAGTTGAATCTGCATTGAATGTGCACCTGGAAAGCTATGCAACCACACTTGATAGCAGAGAACAGATGGCAATCGCCGAGTTCGCCGATGCCTTGCTTGTAATCCCTAAAACACTAGCCGTTAATGCCGCCAAGGATGCAATTGAACTTGTGGCAAAGCTTAGAGCATATCACCATGCTGCAAGACAGTCGTCTGACAAGAAATATTTGGCAGATTATGGCCTTGACTTGGTACGCGGAGTTACCAGAAACAATGTTGAAGCGGGTGTCTTGGAACCAATGGTAGCCAAGATCAAAATTATCCAATTTGCAACAGAAGCAGCCATCACTATTCTTCGAATTGATGACATGATTCAGCTGGATGAAGATCCATCAGATGACCAGTAAACAGATTTTTTGTTGTTTGTTCAATGTAATGCATTACATGGAAGATATATGACTTGACGGTGTCCATTCTACAAACGTGTGCGTGAGGAAGCAAAAACAAAAAGATATCATCATACTAAAGTGACGTTCTAAACCACTGAACTACAGAAGCTGCACTGCTATGTACAATGTAACTTTTTTTTATTGCTTCTACCGTGAATCGAACACGGGACCTTCACCTAGTTAGACGTGACGGTATCTGCCTTTCCGGAATTTCGATAGATGTATGTAACTAGATAATTGTAGATTTCTCCATTGACGATGCTTCTAGACTCTTTCCAACTCCATACGTCATCGAAAATGCTTCAAATGTGTTTCTAATTCACCTTCTGACATGAAACCTTGAAGAGTGAGTGGTGATACAAAAATCTGTGACATGTCCTTGACAATTTTCAACTTTAATACTGTTTCAGTGCATCTGCACCAATACATTCCATGAATACATAAAAACGTACAATATATAAATCAAGCGAAATATCAAGCACGTGCTGTGTAGTGACGTACATGGCGCAATCACTCATCATAGAGGCACAAGAGAGGCAAAAAACATGGGAACAGGGCTGTAACAACCCGATCTCGTCCGAAGGGAAATCGCAATTTGAACAAAAGTATGCTTGTTTCTTTGTCACGTTCTTTACGTGGCTATTCTGACGTTCCTCCGAGACCCCTTCCATTGCAAATTTGCAAATTTTATAAATAATAATGTAGTGAGTGTGTGTCTCTCTTTTCTCTCTCTCACTTGCTGCTGTGTATGTAAGATATCACTACAAAAATAAAATGTACATATGAGATATCTGTATATCCTTGTGTAGCACAGCGTATAGAATGAGATCTCCCCCCTCAGAGGCCTAGGTGGATTTTGGTGTGGAAGGGTGCAGGGGATGAAATGTCAAAATATGGCAACAGATTCGTATGGAAACGATGCCAGTGCCAATTTCTGGCATTCTGCTACTGGAATTGAGGTTCAAGAAGAATCAGGTTTCAGATGGATCCAGGCTCACAATTAATTGTGAGGTCTTGCTCAAAATATCATGGCACCCTGTGATTGAATTAGTTTAAATATTTTCAATATAATATATGTCTATATTGTATCGTATACATCTATGCAGTTAGAAAAGTGACGGAAGATGGAGACACAGAGTCCTCGTGCTGAGAATGGTGGTGCAAGTGTTTCCATTATGCCTCTTGGGGCGGGACAAGAGGTCGGTCGATCATGTATTATTGTGAAATATCTAGATAAGACCATTATGATGGACTGTGGCATACACCCAGGGTATCAAGGTCACGCATCTCTCCCGTTTTTGGACCAAGTGGACCTGGCTGGGGTTGATGTTATGCTCATCACTCATTTCCACCTTGACCATGTTGCTGCTGTTCCGTTTGTGGTGGGACATACCAACTTCAAAGGTAGAATTTTCATGACGCATCCGACAAAGGCCATTGCACATACGCTGTTGAAAGATTTTGTCAAATTGAACAAATCTAGTCAAAATACATTGTATTCTGATAAAGATGTAGAGATGGCATCACAGCGGACCGAAGTAATTGATTTTCAACAAACTATTGATGTTGATGGAATCAAAATAACGGCATATAGGGCGGGACATGTCCTTGGGGCTGCAATGTTTATGATAGAGATTGCAGGTATGAGATGCCTGTATACTGGAGACTACTCCAGAATTGCCGACAGACACATGCCTGCCGCGGATTTGCCTGTGAATATGAGACCTGATATTGTCATAGTAGAGTCTACGTACGGAGTGTCACGACACTTGCCCCGTCGAGAGAGGGAGGAGAAATTTACAGCCATGGTTCATTCCTCTGTAGCAAAAGGAGGCAGAGTACTCTTGCCGGTCGTTGCGTTAGGGAGAGCCCAAGAGCTTTTACTCATATTGGAAGAATATTGGTCCAAACATCCAGAAATTCATGGGGTGCCTGTATATCAAGCAAGTGGGCTTGCCAGGAGAGCGATGACGGTGTATAGAAGCTATATCGAGATGATGAATGATGACATTCGGGAGGCTTTCACGGTAGCGAACCCTTTCCAATTCAAACATGTCACCCATCTCAAGTCTACAAATCAATTTGATGACGTTGGTCCTTGTGTTGTTATGGCCACACCATCCATGTTACAAAGCGGCATGTCAAGAGAATTATTTGAGAACTGGTGTGGAGACTCGAGGAATTGCGTTATCATTGCAGACTTTGCTGTCCAGGGTACATTGGCACGTGATATATTATCCAGTCCCAACGATATATTATCTCGCTCTGGTGCGCGGTTGCCACTAAGATGCCAGGTTGATGCCATATCATTCTCAGCACACGCTGATTTCCCACAAACATCAGAGTTCTTGGATGCCCTCCACCCTCCTCATGTGGTTCTTGTGCATGGTGAAGCAACAGAAATGGGGAGATTGAAAAAAGCACTCGAACAAAGAGCTGCGGCACTCGATATTGCGAGAACTGTGTACACTCCAAAGGTAACACAGCCTGTTTTGATAGCACATGCCCCTCGCAGGAGTGCTGCGATTGTGGGTTCTTTGGTTCACCAAGCCAATAATGCAAAGATTCAAGGAGTAGCTGTGAAGCGAGGTGCAAGCGTCGCAATAATGAATCAAGAAGACCTGCCTAGGTACACAAAACTCCACGCTGGATCCGTTACTCAAAGGCAGGCTCTGTCTCTTGCTGGAAGATCATTTTCAGATGTGAGGTTGGCATTGGAGCTAACATTTGATGATGTCGCAGCTGTTGAGGTAATACACGATGAAGATGGAAATACCCCTCAGGAAGATAAAATGAATGGTGCAGAGAAAGACAGTGAAATCACATTGAAGATTGGAGATGAGGTCACTGTGACCCATACCAGCTCTGGGGACCGAGTACTTCTCGAATGGATTGGAGGTGGAAAGGCTGATATGATTGCAGATGCAGTTATTGCTATGATTTTACAGTCTGCAGATGAACCTGCTGGTATCTGCGAAGTAGAAGAAAGCATGCTAAATCTCATTAAATCTGGTGATAGAAGGGGTGCCATGCTTGCTGAAATGAAGTTGATCTCCCAACTTTTAGATGTGCAATTCGGTAGTTCCACAGTTGACGAAAAACAAGGAATTATTTTTGTAGATGTAGATGGGAAGCATGTTTTCTTAACAACTGATATGGATTCTGGAGATGTCACCGTGAGATGTGCTGACACTGCTCTGAAGGCCAGGGTAGAAAAGGCTGTTAGCAGAATGAAAGCAGCTCTTTTACCCACTAGAATCATTGATCCTGAGTTATAACTGTAGAATTCATTATTCATCGAGTCATTCTTACATGCTTAACACCTGAATTCAATACGTATAAACAAACTGTTGTTACATGGGTCCCAGCACTTGAGCAAGGGATGGCTTTGGTTCCGTACAGGTCATCCCTACGACTATAATCGCTGGTATGAATCCCCAATGAATAGCTTTTTTCATGTATGGGCTAACTTTATCAAGTGTAGCCGTTACTTGTGTCAGTGCTTTGTTGGAAGAACTAACCATGACGAATAACGAACCAAGAATGCAAGATACTGAGTGACTTTTGAAGGCTCCGGATTCCAATAGATATAAATGAATATAATTTTGATTCATGCTTCAGTGTTTGAAGAGAAGAGATTATGTTAGGCTTGCCTCGAGGCAAATGTTCCCCATATGGGGACCATGCATGGTCCTAGGACAGGCCTGAATTCAGGCCCTTCGAATGGCCTTCAGACGTCTGAAGAAGCTCCATGAAGTGTCTCTTCGTAGGGCAACCCGAGATTCTAGCCAACCCTCGGCCTTATAAGGCCGAATCTTAAGCTTCGAATTCCAGTACTCCACTAGTGGATCCACTACTTCGATCCGGATCGCATGAAGCGATTTTGCCTCGAGGTATATTCATAGTTGTCACGATTTCAACGGAATAAAGTACCTAAAATTTATCAGAATATCTGAGAATTAAATATAAATACATATATTAATCTTCAAGGATGCTGATAAGTTAAACACGCGTCAGACTTCCGTGAATGTATGAGGTTGGATCGTTCATTGACTAAACTGTAACGTCAACTAAGACTGGCGAGGCAAATGTATCACATCTGATTCACTTGATTTTGGATAAATATTCGTCATGGATAGGAAGGCTTTGAGGGTTGATGTACCTTCGTCTCGCCCTCCTTCTGGTAACAGCGAGTCGGGTGTGCCCTCCTCACCCGCTGAGCAGGGAGATAGTAGTTCGACGATAACTCCCACAGAGCCCACTAGTGGAAAGTCAAGAAACAGTCAGAATGATTCTAGTAGATCGATCCAGATAATGAAGGGTATTTTGCAGAGTCCTTCTGCGTTAATGTCTCTTGGGGGCCTAAAGAAAAAGGTGACCAGTGACAACCAGATGTCCCATAGAAAGACTTCCAGAACAAGCGTTGATCCATATTCTAGGGCAGCTGAGTCAGTTAAATATCTATCTAGTATTGTTCAAAGAGAGTCGAATTCAGATGAAAAGGCACCAAAGACCAAGGATGGCCGGGAAGATGGATTTAGAGAAATTCATTTTGAGCCCAAGGAATCACAGAATCCAAATTTGGAGGCATTCCAACGTGAAAACAATCGTGTGGTTACAAGTAAATATAATATTGTCACTTTCTTACCCATCTTTTTGTTTGAAATGTTCACAAGGGTGGCATACTTGTATTTTTTGATACAAGCAGGCTTGTCCTGGTGGAGTGTTGTATCGCCCTACAGTGGAATTGGGGCGACCATGGCCTTGGTCTTTGTGCTATTGGTAGCAGGAGTCAAAGCTATGTGGGAAGATGTGAAGAGGCATAGAGAAGATGAGCTTCTGAACAAAAGTATCACAAGGCGAGTACTTCCGGATGGGAGCATTGAAGAGATATCCTGGACTGATGTCAAAGTTGGTGATGCAGTAATGGTCAAAGACGACGAAAACTTTCCTGCAGATCTCCTGTGTATTTATTCTGATTTGCCTGACAATGTATGCTTCATTAAAACCACAAACTTGGATGGTGAAACAAACCTGAAGATCAGGAAGCCAGTGGACTTGAAGGATGGTAATGAGAACATGACTGTTGATGATCTGCTGGATTTGGATCTAACTTTGAAAGCTGAAAATCCAAACTCAAATCTTCACAGCTTCAAAGGAAGTGTGACCTGTAGAAATCACATTTACAAGGAGCTGAATGTTTCTAGTGCACGTTTGAATGGAGATGGCAGAAATCCTTCAAAGCCTTCAATTGATGTACCTGTGACGATGAACGAAATGCTTTTAAGAGGATGCACATTGAAAAACAGCAATTTCATTGTCGGATTGGTGGTTTATGCTGGAAAAGAAACTCGTATTCAGAGAAATGCAACAAAGACGCCCCTTAAAGTTGGATCATTTGATAGATTCCTTAATCTTCAAATCTCTTTAGTGATCCTCTTGCAGCTTGCAATGTGCATATTGCTTGCGGTTTTAAACTATGTGTGGATGAAAGACACTGGCGTGAATCATCCATACTTGGCATTGACTTTCAATGTTGAAGGAGTATACTCGAATGGCTTTGTACAGATTCTTCTAAACTTTTTCACATTCTGGATTCTTCTGTCCTACCTGGTCCCAATCTCTCTTTTTGTGACATTGGAGATTGTCAAATTTTGGCAAGGGTTCATCTTCATCAATTTTGACAAAATGATGAGAAATCCTGTGACCAAAGAGCATGCTATCTGTAGAAATTCCAACTTGAATGAGGACCTTGGTAGGGTTGAGTACATTTTCAGTGACAAAACGGGTACCCTGACGTCGAATGAAATGCAACTCAGAAAGATATCTATTAAAGGAGATATATTTGGTGATTTGTCTTTCAAACTGGAGAAAAATGCAGATAAAACTGGACTAGAGGCCTTGAAGTTCTTTGATCAGAGAATGTGCACTGCTGCAAGAGTCATGAAAGGTCTTCCTCTTCTTGAAAATGCAGTAAGCTCTGGAGGCAGCTCCAGAAAAGTAATGGCGTTTCATAATAGTAAACCAAGCGTTGGAACTGCGACAGACCTCGGCCTCCCACACGAAAGTGTGGATTTGGAGAAATTCCAGATGGATGATGTGACTGATTATGAACAACAAGCTCATGATGTGACAACGCCCCAGTCTGCATTGGCACTAGGCCACCACATGACTGACTTCTTCTCCAACCTTTGTCTATGCCACTCTTTAATTCTTGAGAATCATGAGGGATCAGAGAAACCAACATACCAAGGGCCCTCACCAGATGAGGTTGCATTGGTTGATGCTGCGAGACAGTTAGGATTCGAGTTCAAAAATCGTTCCCAAGGTAATCTTACATTGAACATGTTGGGGAAAGAAGTAACTTACGAAATATTGAATGTTATGGAGTATAGCAGTGACAGAGGCTGCATGTCTGTCATTGCCCGTACTCCAGATGGCTCAATCCGTTTGTATTGCAAGGGCTCTGACACAAAAGTCATGGCTAAAATTAGAGAGAGCACGGACAAAAATCTGATACAGCGTACTGATCGTGATCTGCATAATTTTGCACGTGAGGGCCTGAGAACCCTAGTGCTGGCCTCAAAAGTGATCCCAGAAAATGAGTATGTGGAATGGGACAAAAGGTATCAAGATGCTTCTTGCTTGATTGAAGGGAGGGATGATGCGATTAATAGCCTTGGGTTAGAAGTAGAGCAAGATCTCGAACTCATTGGGGTTACAGCCATAGAAGACAAACTTCAAGATGGAGTTCCAGCTGCAATTGAAACGTTGTTAGATGCTGGAATTAGAGTTTGGATGATTACTGGTGACAAACAAGAAACTGCAGTTAACATTGCTGTCTCTTGCAATTTGGTGAAAGATATAGAGTCCCTCATGACAATCAATGTGGGTGAATCAGAAGACCCGGGAAAATGCGCGTTTAAACTTCTTGATGTTGCTGAGCATAAAATTAAAGAGATGTACAGAAGAGAGACGCAACAATATATTCAGGAAGTTGAAGAAATACCTGACTCTTGGCAAGGTGGAGAATTGACTATAGATGGTCCGACTTTGACATTTGTTCTTGAATCAAAAGAGTTACGTCTGAAAATAGCTCAAATTGTGGCAAGGTGCAGAGGTGTAGTAGTCAGCCGTTCAAGCCCTAGCCAAAAGGCAGCTGTGGTTCAACTCATGAAAGAATACGAGATGGATAAAGCAGCTGGTAAAAGCAGAGGTATCTCGAGATGGTATAGGAGATACAAAAGGAGGTTGCAAGGGAAAATGCTCTCGATCGGTGATGGCGCAAATGACGTTGCCATGATACAGACAGCTGATGTAGGCATAGGTATTATGGGTAAAGAGGGCCGCCAGGCAACGAACAGTTCAGATTATGCCATATCTCAATTCCGCTTTCTTGTTCCGTTGCTTTTAATCCATGGAAACTTAGCCTACCATCGGCTCTCCAGGCTAATCAAATATTCATTTTACAAGAACATAACGTTTGCCTTTGTTATGTTCTTTTATCAGTTTTACAATGGATATTCGGGTCAAGCTTTAGTCGACTCGATTACTGCTGGAATGTTCAATGTTGTCTTTACATCTCTTCCAATTCTTCTATTTGCAGTTTTGGATCGCCCTGTAGGGGCACTCTCTGCATTTATTCGCTATCCTCAACTATATGACAAGCGCAAAAATAATTCCTTGAGCACATTATCTTTCTGGAAGTCTGGTGTGATGCAAGGTATTTTACATGGAGCAGTTAACTTTTTCGTGCCTTATTATTGCGTGAATACGTTGGGAAAGCACACAATAACAGATGTTTATTCGCTTGGAAAAGTGGCATTTACATCCTTGTTGGGATCTGTCACATTGGAAGCTGCATTGATCGCAAGATATTGGACTTGGGTATTTTTCTGGATTGTGATTTTATCGTACTTGCTGGTATATCCTTACTTTATCGTATTCCCGTATATTGAGCTAGGTCTCAAATACTACGACCCGGCAAATGTTGGGACTGCTGAACATGTTCTGGCAACTCCTTTGTTTTGGTTTGTCATAATCATTTGCTATGCCATTACCTTTGGTTCACGCTTGATTGAAAAGACAGTACAGTGGGCATTTTATCCTCATGACGATATGATTCTTGCCGAAAAGGAGGCCATTGAGGAGAGAAAGGGGGGAAATTTGCTGTCAGATGTATCCGGCAAGAGTGCTTTCAGGTTACAGGTGCTAACGAATCGTAGGATTCCGAGCAAGTTTATCCAGAATCAATCTAGCAATGATTCAATGCATGATATTTCAGAAGGACTGGAATCTCAGAATGCGTTGTCATCAGGAATAGGTGAGGAGGTGTCAAGTCAACCTGGTGACTCCATTAGAGAGTGGGACTCCTTGAATGCCTCAAAGGTGCCAGTTTAATACAATATGATTGACCTTTTCTCCGTTATGTGATCATTTTACTGTATTACATTTAACATGAAAACCAAATCAAACACTTCCTGTGAATGAACAGCAGGAAAACTAGACTTGGCCAGGGGCAGTTTTATCAAACTTCTGGGATGAAACCAGATTCGTGGTCATGTCGTGCCGCCGTCCATTTTTGAGAAGAATCTCATTTACTCTGTGAAAGTCCAGCTTCACTGGTCATCTAAATATTTGTAGTATTTATTAACCAGCAGTATAAAGGTACGTTGAAGCGGACTCTCATGATGCTCGGGGAATCCTTCCAGAGACGGTCGACTGACGGCAGCAGCCATGCGACGTGGTCTAAAAATGCTTACAGTATTATCTTGCAATTGACCCCCTTTTCTTTTCTATTGATACTCTCTATTTAACTAAGAGAGTAGGGTAGTGGTGGAATGGGGATTGAGTCGTAAGACCGTCTTTAGTTGAAAGTTTGCAGCCATCGATCTCTCCATATTGCTCTACCTCCCCGTTGTCACGTAGATTTTCTAGAGTATTTATCTTCAACACATTTGTTACTGGATTGAAGTTCTGATTCGTGTCTGTTCGCTGCAGATGGCAAGAGATAAGAAGACCTCAGTGGTTGCTAGAGAGTACACCATAAATCTTCACAAACGCCTTCACGGTGTTACTTTCAAGAAGCGTGCCCCTCGTGCAGTCAAAGAAATTAAGAAGTTCGCTTCTAAGGTCATGCAAACTAGTGATGTCCGCGTAGATGTGAAGCTCAATAAGGCAGTGTGGAGCCAGGGTATCCGCAATGTCCCAAACAAGCTTCGTATTGTGATTCAGAGACGCAGAGACGAGGAGGCAGAAGACGAGTCAATGTATTCATTGGTTACTTTGGCTGATGAGCAGGAATTCGCTAACAGAGGTGTTGTCTGCATCGAAGGATGAAAAACATAGAGTACTTTGTAGTTTGTAAAATAATACTTACTTTTTACAGCTCACAGCTGGAATACTACTAGTATATAATTAAAAACATGTCCCTCTTTAGAAACGCAATTTGGTGAAGAACCATCTGTTCTTTCCGCTCTTGAACTTCTCTTCGAGAATGGCCTTTGCCTCCTTGTTAGCTTCAGTGCGCTTGGAACCGTTCTCAAGAGATTCGTGAGTGATGACACTCTTCAAGTCAGCGTCCAATGTGTAACGGGTTGGCATCATATGCTGATAGTTCACCACCTTTGTGAAAGTTTTCAAGCTAGAACGGCGTGCCTGTTTCAACTGAGAGGACTTCTTGATGACCTTTCTTGGCTCTTTGGACAGTCCGCACACCAAGGCGTGTCCGTAGGAGCGACTACCATGTCCATCATCGTAGTTCTTCACAATGACTGCCTTTTTCCCGGCAAATCTGCCACTAAGAAGAATAACCACTTTTCCAGGCTACATAAATACAAAATAAACGGTCAAATCGGCGCACAGAATGACAAAATGCGCAAAGAAATCAGACGCCGGGTCGGCAGGGAAAACGACAGCGTGGAAAGGTATGATAGCCCCATAGTGATATATACGAGTCAAAATCATATCATATTAATATTTTGATTCATCACAGAAAGCGTAAACTCCCATATTATCGAGCACAGATATTGTCTTTCCTGCCGCCGAATTTCATCTGACGCGACATGGTGGACGACGACAGGATGATTTCCAAACATACCTTGAGAAACTTCACCATTTTTCTCTAATATCTATTTATTTATTTTGATAAACGTGGGGCTGGTGTGCTTCAGATATTTGAACATCTACGAGGTCACTTGAAATCGTCGCCATCAGAGTCTGAGGCATGTGCATGCAGCCAGCTGGGGAATTTCCCCTTGTAGAAGCAGAGATCTCTCAGGTATCAACCCAGAGAATAAAGGTAGGAAGTCTTTCACAATATTCAACACGAAAGTCAAAATATCTATTATCCAAGAGATATCTATAGCATCTAATAATAACAATGGCATGATTTTTTGTTCTCAAACTGTTGGTTGGATTTTCCAACCTTTACAGCCCAATTTCGTGTGCCATAAATTTTGATTGGAATTGCCGAATTCTATAAGTTTTTTTAGCAGCTTGGTCACTTCATAGGGATCTCTAACAGTCCAAATACCTTTGGTTGGCTTCACCTTATTTGAAACAAGAATCCCAGCTCCTATTCCATGATCAACCAAAACACGGAAAGCGTCCTCATCTGTTCTGTCGTCCCCAATATACAAACAGAAAACTTCACTTTCGGGTATCCCCAGCATAGAAAGCAAATGGAGTAACGCTGAACCCTTGTCCCAGTTGACGCTTGGACGTATTTCAAGAACCTTTCTTCCCCTGGTGATATGCAGGTCTGGTTCCTCAGCTACTATGCTTTCTACTAATGCTAAAATCTCTTGGTAAGAATCTTGATGACAATTCCTGAAGTGTACACTCACACAATATTTGTTGTCCTCAATCGAAGAGCCTTGAATGTGCCTGGTTACTTCTTCCAGTTTTTTTGTTATATCTTGGATCAAAGACTCATATTGAGCAGCAGGCTGGAATGCCAGAGACACATCAGAGAATTTTGGAGCAGCAATATCCATGCCATGGCTACCTGCATAATACAACTCAGCCAACTGGACAAACTCTTCTACTTTTGCTCTTCCTCTTCCACTGATGATGGCTGTCGGAAAGAGCATCGCGAGTGACTGTATCGCTTTCCTGGTTTCGTCCGACAAATATGCATCGTCAGGATTGCTTACGATGGGTGTCAAGGTGCCGTCATAGTCCAAAAACAGAGTCACAACTCTGCCCCTCGCCATCTTCTCTAACTCTCCGAAATTTTCCAAAACGTTTGGATGATCGGACTGCATGATATTCGGCATTATATGTGACTTATTATATAGAAAACACAATCAATAAATTGCATATCGCTCCATCTGAAGGACGTACCACCCATTTTGAGTAGGCCTCGTCCAAACTGTCAAGTATGGCGGACGAGCCTTCCCTTTCTCGCTCTTCCTTAGCTTCAAAACTTATAGTAGACATCATTATAAGTATTCCAGATTCATCTAAGCAACTTTGCAGGGCTGCGAAGGACTAACGACTTCCCCCACCCTTGTAAGTGGCGTTCTGTGCACACAAGTTTCTGTGCCGAATGAGGAAATGAATCTTTTCTCAAGATCAATGATGTCAATTTAAATATTAATAACTCAAGATCAATGACTCATCGTCAGCATATCTCCTCTACTTATGGTATTGGAGAATTTGGTCAAATCCACCCACAGTGCCAGGGCTAGGTTCAATCTACCAATATTGCTATTGACACATCGTTAATGAGGAGACTAAATTCTCCTCATTCGATCGTCATACTTGTCCAGGCTATCAAGAGAGGCCTGTGATCCCAGTGTGACCATTTTCAAGAAACTTTCAAAGTCAACTTGTTCAGGATCTTTTATTCCTGCCTCTACAAGAGCATCTTCAACGGCATAATCCAACTCATCCTCTGGTATTTTTTCTCTTAAAGAGTTAAGCAGCTTTTCGGTGGTGATATGACCAGTCTCAGATGAATCAAGGCCCTCAAATGCTTGCTTTGCACATCCTATCCATAGTTCTTTGTTATTCCTTTGCAAGTCTTTCCAATCTAATTGAGATGCAATGAACTCCGATGCGTATATACCTTCTTTTTCACCTATACCAAGACGTTCCATAAGAGCAGATACCTCCTGAGATTCCACTTTGTATCCGATATGCTCCAATCCATTCATTAGGCTTTCTTTGCTCATTCCTTTGCCCTTTCGGAAACCAACTTTCTTCATCAGAGGCACCAAAGTCTCTGGATTCGTAAGCGGCATATTTTTTGCTGTCATTTGACTTGTCTCGTCATTTTGAATCCTTGTAGACTTGGGATCTGTTTCTCTCAATGACTGCAAAGCTTCCAATGCTAAACTCCTTCCCCTCCCCCCTTCTTCAAGGGTGGAAACAGTATCCATCTCCATGTCATTCTCTTCTTCGGGGAAAAATATAGCATGATTGTTCAATATTTCACCTTTTGGTTGATTTTTGTCTTCATTTAGCCCATCGCCTTCACGGTTTATGCTGGCTGCTGGCTTGGAGGTGCCATGAACAGAAGTGTCCAAACTCAATCGTGCAGCTTTCTTTTGCTCAATTCTCTCACTCGGATCCACTGAACAAGCATGCAAATAATTAGATCTCCTATGTCCAGAGCTATGAAGAATATATTCAGACGCTTGTCTCATGGCTCTCCAGTAATCCTTTCTTCCATGAGATGAGCCAGATAAAGCTTTGACATTTCTTCCATACTTTGCCAGCCTAGGAGAGAGGCTCCCTTCCTCTGCCATGTTTTCATTGCCTTGCATTGGACTCATTGGAAATAAAAGTGGCTGTTTATCGTCCGGTGGGCTGAGACATCCAGAGGATGACACGGGAGAAGCAGATGAATTGCTTTCACTATCTAGTATCCTTTTACGCCGCACAGTGGGATCCGGCAGGCTCAGTGGATAAACCTTCAATAATTCTGCAGCAACAAGCTCCAATATTGTTCGTTGTAGCAAATTTGCTTGTGCAAACCTTTGGAGACGCTGCACAACTGTTGAATCCAAGGTTTGAGGCTTGCGGTCCTTGTGAAAGTTGCTTTGCAACCATGGATCCTTCAAAGCTTGGCTAGCTGATGGTCTTGATTTTGGATCCTTATTCAAAAGCTTTCTCACAAATCCTTTTGCTTCATCACTCACTTTGGACCAAATATTGCCATTGAATGACAAATCATCCGTCAAGATTGATTTCCAAACGATTGATAATGAGGGGGAATTCCTGTTTCTAGCATCGTCGAAGGGAAGATGGCCCGACAAAAGCTGGTAGCACATTATACCAGCACTCCAAACATCAGATGATGGATATGTCTCTGATTCAGCAATAATTTCTGGTGCCATAAACCAAGGAGTACCATCAAGGCCGAGGTCACGTCTAGGTATATCCCCTTTCTCATATAAGACGGCTAACCCAAAATCAACGGCTTTTAGGGGTGAATCTTCATCTTTTGTTAGTAATAAAAAGTTACCTGGCTTAATATCACGATGTAAGATCCTGAGAGAGTGGCATTGGGCCAGGGTTTGCAGAACAGACCTCATGTAGACTGAAACCCTCTCTTCAGTATATGGCTGTCGGCCAATACTGTGATAAAGCTCCCCACCTCTGCAGTATTCCATCACTATATGAATATCTCTGTCATCTTCCCAAGCCCCCTTGAAGCTAACAACACTCAGAGTACCTTTCAGTAGCTTTAATACCTTTATTTCCCTGTCAATATTCAGCAAATGCTGCTCTTGCTTTTGCGGCGACACGTTTGTAACATCCAAATTCTTCTTGATACTTTTACATGCGTATTCTATTCCGGTGCTCTTTTCTACCGCTACGCAAACCTCTCCAAAGCCACCGGTCCCCACCCTCGGGCCCAAGTCGAAAACCTTTCGTAGGCCCTTTTGATACCCTCTATCAAATACAAGAGAACTTTGTTTGATGTTGGTATCGTAAATATCAATTCTATTCATGGCTATGTGGCATTATTCAAATTTGAAATGGGCACTCTCTCCCAAACCACTGTAATTTGAACCACTGGTTGCTCTTAAGAGCAAGCTTGCAAGACCAGAAACAAATTGGTTCCGAGATCAAAAACACCCATCCCATGAACATAGTGCGGACTTGGTCCATCTGGATCTCCAGATCTGGAGTTCTTGAATGCTATCAAGTCTCATAGTGTAAACTACCGCATGTGGTACGGAAAGGATTCGAATGAATTCAGGGGTCCTACTCAGGATTGGCAGAGATCTCTAGAGAACTCTTTAGTCCGAGGCCCTCTGGGATTTATGGATATGCCCCATCTACTGAATCATAATCTTACATCTATTTGTAATAAAACACTATATGATTAATACGTCATTTATTGGGGCAACGCGAGACCTTTGTCATAGGGTTGCCTCGGCACCACCGTGGACACGTCGTAGCAACAACAAATGTCGTTCCAAACACAAGGTACGGGGGTCACACACTTCTGTTTCACACTAATTCACTTGTTTGAATCCATTAAAACATTCATATTGGGAACTATTCGATTGGTGCAGGCTTCACGGAGAAACTCGTCAACTGATAAAGAAGAGACTCTGGTGAACAAGCTACTTTACAACGTACGTGAATTCAAATCATTCATTTTCAGATTGCACTCACTGTGGCATTGTTGACTTGTACACTTTATACAGGCCGCGAGTTTGTTGCATCTTGATCGGAGCACCGCACATTGTATTTATTGTAAAGGGTCCGGTTTTGAGCTGTGTGGGTCATGCAAAGGGAGTGGGATACATGGGACACATGCGTCAGGAGGTTTGGAAACCAATAGATGCCTGAAATGCCATGGGCGAGGTACTTGTCAATGTCGGCACTGCCAGGGTAAAGGCCGGCGATAGGAGTCTATGTTTCACCAAGTTATCTTGTCTGTTGATTCTCTGCTGCACAGAGAACCCTTGTCAGGACTGACATCTTTCTAAGATTATGGCATTCTATATATATAGTTTCATACATGTAAATCTAAATCTACGAAGTGTAAGCATTTCAGAGACATGGGCATCTCAGGAGACCCCTGATGAGGAAAGCCGATTAGCTGCAATTGCAAGGTATCGGAAATCATGTACCAAACCTGAAGGCTGGCCGTGCACAAAGATGTATGAGGCATGTAAGACACGAAAATAAAATACATGTATTATTATTCTTTAAAAGATTCTACAAGTAAAATATATTTCAAACAAAATTGTACTCAGACTTGTAGCTTCCAGGGGGGAGAAGAAAGGACAACAAAGTGCATGATTGATTACAGAACTTGAGCATCGTCTCTTTCCGATAATTACTTTAATTAGGTGATTATGTCAACATATTTTGCACCAACAAAATTTGTGTGGAGATTAGGTGGTAATCAGGTTCACCTATGTGGTTCTTTCACACGATGGGTGGAGACGGTTCCCATGGTTCCAGAGGAAGGTCAGCCTGGAGTCTTTTCGGTGGTTGTCCATCTACCTCCTGGATACCATCAGTACAAATTCATTGTAGATGGAGAATGGAGGCATGACGAGGCCCAACCTTTTATGCCTGACCCCCTAGGAAACGTGAACAACTGGCTATTTGTTAGGAAACCAGAGAGCCAAGAAGAGAGGATTTCACATCTACCGGGCGATACTCCCCATGATATATCAAACACAGCACCTATCGATGGGAGAGATATTAATGAGGCCCAGGGTGCATTAAATGGTAAACTCCCACAGTTGGGTGGTGCATTAATGGCATCTCTCGCAGGAGAACAAGAGAAGGAGCCTCTTTTCACAAAGAGTAAAGTTAAGGAGTTCTTGTCACATCACACAGCATCTGAATTGATACCAGAAAGTGGTAAAGTTGTTCTGCTTGATATTGATTTGCCTTTGCGACAGGCACTTCATGCATTGCATGAACAAGGAGCTGCATCAGCTCCCCTGTTTGATCCTTTGAGCTCATGTATTAGTGGGATGATCTCAGCATCTGATTTCATCACAACCCTACAGCATTTGAAAATATTAGCCTCAAAGTCTAGTAATCCTATGAGTGAGGCAGAGATGGACCAGCATACCATAAGAGGGCTCCGAGCAGAGCTTTGCAGGCAAGGCAACCATCCAAAACCTTTGGTCTGTGTACGACCAGAGGACTCTTTGCAGCATGTAGTTGACATGCTCTTGTCAAATCACTGCAGTATGGCTCCAATTGTCAAGGTTAAGGAGAAGACCACTTCACAGGGTGATAAAGTGCAAGATGTTTTGCACAATGCAACTTTAGGAGGTGTCATGGCGTGTCTTCTTAGGCATTTTAGGTCATCACTTGCTTTACTGCCGTTGCTTGCGCAGCCATTGGAATCGCTTCCTCTAGGTACATGGTCTCCTGATAGCGAGGTCGCCCAAAAATTGAGTCAAAGTGAAGATATTTTGACCAGGAGTATCTCCAACTTGGCAACAGTGAATCCCTCAACTCTTCTGACCGAGGCATTCCGTATATTGGTGGAGGGAGGTTTTAGTTGCGTACCGGTGGTTGATGATGAAGGTATGCTAGTTGATATTTATGCTAGATCTGATATCACCACCCTGGCGAAGTCAAATGCTTACAGCCGATTGCAATTTGAGGATGTAACTGTGGGGCAGGCATTGGCGCTTGCTGCACAACCAAATCCACCGTCACTCTTGTCCGGGTCAGGCAACAAACAGCAAACTTGGGCTGGAACTAGTCCCTCTGCAAGTCAAAATTCGATCAATGACCCCTCAATACCCCCTGGGAAACATAGGATCCATGCATGCACAAATAAAGACCCCTTGAGATTAGTAATGGAGAGACTTTCAATCCCAGGCGTTCGTAGGTTGCTCATAGTCAACCCAGAAAGCAAGAAACTGGAGGGCATAATTTCTCTGAGCGATGTCGCTCGATTCCTGATGACATAATCAAAAGGAATTTATTTCTGAGTAGTTATTTATTGTTTAGGATGTATTTTAAGAATGGCTGTTCTGAATTGTAGTTAGAGTCTCCCTATCATAGGGTCTACGTAGACCGTAAGCGGTAACAGAAAAGGATTGCCTTCGGTTGCTGTGGCACGAGTATTCACAACGATGTATAGGGATGTCAGGTAAAAGTTCGAACACTTCTAGTTTTTTAAATGTCGCTAGGGTGGCATTTGAAGCCTCGAGACAGGTTTCAGCCTCGATCGTGAAAGGAATTCAAGGCCCGTTTCTCGACTACGAGGTTGACCATGCCAGTGCGATACTTGTTGGTCCTTGGCAAGTGAAAAGAGCAATAAATAAAACAAAATCTACTGGATTTTGTGTATGGTCATTCGACAAGCAGAGTTTTGCCAAGACTTTCAACCTTGGTCAACAAGCGGTTGATAGAGTGTACCACAGCTGCAAAAAGGATGCCAGGCAGTGCACATTGCTCCGGCATCCCTGCATTCTTCGGGTTGTAGAACCTATTTACGAGACAAAGAACAGGATTTCCTTCGTGTCTGAAGGAGTGAAAATGACCGTTGGTGCTCTCAATTGCGACATATCTGGAACAGTAAAGGTCGACACTGGTACCAACATATTTCATTCGCTCGTGTCCACCAAAGATATCTCGGAGCTCGAGATTAAATTTGGATTGGTATGTATCTCTGAAGCTCTAAAGTTTCTCCATGAAAAGGCCCGTCTGGTGCACCTTTCGTTATCCCCACAGTCAGTGTTGATAACAGATGATAACAGCTTCAAACTCTGTGGTTTCCAACATTGCCACTCGCTTGATGGCACAAAGAAGCCAGAATTTGATTTCTCAGATACGGTTCAAAATCTCTATGCAGTGAATAATCCTATTTTGGAATGGACAGCACCAGAACTCGTCGATGTATGGACTGTGTCATGCTCCAAGGAGAGTGACTGTTTTTCATTCGCTCTTTTGGCTCTATGGCTCCTAAGAGGTGAGAGAATGATTCCATCAGGATGTAGCTTGGAGATGTATAATAAAATCTTGACAAGATGGAACATTGAACCCGGAGAGGAGCGCATGTTACCGCATATCTTAGTCATCCTACGCCGGCAGTTGTCAACAAAACCTGATGACCGACCGTCCATGTCAGAATGTTTATCAAGCCTTTCGGCCGATGAAAATATCAGAGCACTTTTGTTTTTAAGAAACAGTGTGAATAAGACTGTAGAAGAGAAAAACGATTTTTTGAAAAGTTGTCTACAGGGTACCCTTGTGAGAGATTTTGGGAGAAACCTCACGTCAACCATGCTCTTGCCCTTTGTCCTTGATTGCTTGAGAGTCCATGCCATCCGGAGGTTTTCTGTTCAGGTGTTGATGAAGTTGTGTGATACTATTGATAAAGTTACTTTTGAAAATGACATATTGCCTGTGATCCAGGAGTTGCTGGAGAGTGGAAATGAAGTAGACATTGCAGAGATTGCTGACAATGTGAGGACATTTGCCAGGTTTCAAGGAGGCGAGATGACTCTGTCTATTTTGAAAGCCTCATCTGATAAATTGTGTGCTGCCAAATTGAGAGATGTCCTAGAAAACATTGGGAATCTCGGATCTGATTATCCGAGTGACATTAGACAGAAATTCTGTCTCCTGTACTCTCACATTGGCATGTCCACTGACAGTGGACAAGTTCGACTAGTATGTCTTAGAAATCTCACTGAATGCAGCGATTCTCTCACTCATTCGATGAAAAATACAGTGTTTGAGAATACAAGCAGGATAGCTCAGGTGGATAAATCAAGCCAGACAACAGTTGCAATTGCCACCCTGATTGAGGGCATGTGCGCTCATTCTGACATAGATTTTTCCTCAAAAAGGGGGCTGCCGTTGTTGTCACCAATGCTGTCTAACGAAAATCTGAATGAGCATGACTTTCAGGCAGTATATTGCTCTATGGGGAAAATATTGTATAATATAGGGGCTCGAAAGATTGGGAAGGAAAGGTCCATGCAAAAATATCCTGTCCAGGGCAATAAGCACAAACCTCTTTCCCTAGGAGTGGAAATTTTCGAAACTGATCAGAGTCTTCTTAAATTTGATGATATAACATGGCAGAAGTTTTCCCCAGAGGCCGAAGCACCATCTAATAGAGGTAGCCAGCAAAAAGAAGGTGACCAATACAAAGCCTTGCTTTGATGTCACAACATTAGCCATGTAATTCTATATCGGTGGTTATCATTTTTAGCATGTTTGTGAATTTTTTTAATGTTAGACTGATCTGCAATCAATAATCTTTAGACTGTCAATGTAGCAGATTCCTTCTCAAACTTCTTGCACAGCGCACGGATTTTTTATGATCTTTCCATAAACTGTCTAGAATCTTCCTTTCTCTACAATCATTTCTCCATTGATTACGGCGTAATCAACTGGACCAGGAGTGCAAAGGACAAGACTTCCCAAGGGATCATGCAAAGAGCCAGCCAAGTTTATGTTGTCTTCTGTATTCCAGGCTACAAAATCTGCTGCAAATCCAGGGAAATCTCGGCAATGTCATCTCTCCCGAGATTTTTAGCACTGCTTCATATCGGAACTAAGGGTGGAGTTTAATGTCGTCTCAGAGCCTGGAAAATAGCACGAAGCAGGTACACTTTAGTGACATTAACTTGGATTAGTCCTAACACTGGATTGCAGATTCAAAATCACTTGGGGCCCTCTTTTGAAAAACCTTTGGGCTCTGTAGATTTCGGTTTCCTCAAAGCTTTCGAAGTACGCTCATTCCCTCTCTTTAAGCCAGATACTAGATTTCTAAGTTTCTCTTTGCTTGATATATCAACTTGCCAGCCTTCAGACATGTCATTTTCATCGCTAGCCTGTATAACTTTGAGCAGAGCTGTCTCTAAGTTCTCTTGCATCATGTTAGGAGTTGCAAACGCGTATGATATTGGACCGTTACCTACGTAAATTTTGTTAATTTTACTCTAAATATGGAAGAAGGAATAATGATTATGGCACGTACTCAGTTTTCCATCCCAGACCTCTATTAGGCCTTCAATCACCTCCCCTCCAAGACCACAAAATAGAACCACTCGCGAGAAACAAGTGAAAGAATCTTGTTCTGAGTTACTAGAGAAAGTCTCATCGGATAATAGGCGCACGGCATGAGACACAGAGGAGGATCTATGCAAAGCTTCCTCCCCTGACACAACCTTCAAATCAGTTCTGGCAAGCCAGGATTGAATCTTCTTGACTTCTCCAGGTGGAAAGCCGAACAGAATCAGCCCCTTCATGAAAGAAAAGCGACACGTCAGATACAAAAAAGCTGATCAGAATATGACCGGAGTATTTGTGTTGTTACGTACTTCTGGCCCAAAGGCAGTTATCTCCCTGACAGGTTTTTTACCGACAGCAGCATGGACTGGCCTCGTATACGACTTCTGAAACACCGGATGGCCTTGACAGCGAGGAGATCGTTTATAATATCCAATTCTCTGTCCAAAATAGTTGCGCAGAGTAAGAAGCAAAGGACGAGGACGCAAACTATCAGTCTGATGGCTCCCCAAACTTTGCGCGAGTCTGAAATATACAAGGCCCATGGTACTATATTGCTTGCATTATCTTTCACGCCAAATACATTTCATATATATGAATAATAAAATAATATTTTTACAAAGACAACAGAAGCAAATCATTGAAACATTAGAGGATCTCATTTCAGGCCAAGAGGCCCCTCTCGCTCGTCAACCAAGTCAATCGCGAAGTTCGCATCCTCTGCTGAACATGTATGTGCACGAGATAACTCTGTGAATCGCCACAATTGGGTCAAACCACTGATCCATGTACAACATTACTACTAGTATAATACTATAATATATCGAGACTAACTTCTAGAGAGGAGCTACAGAGAGTAGATCTCTCATTTGCCAGCTCAGTTTGAACACTGGTCAACCATCATGTTCCGCCAATCTACGTGTGTATCCATGTGAGTTGATCGATCCATCAATTCAACTATTGTAAATCCTCAATTCCCGTTGCAATGATGATGCTGATGGATAGTAATCGAAGATGTCCGTGGTCACCAGGTTATTTCATTTGTCCCGCATTACTTCGCAATAATATCATGAGAATATCTTTCGATTCGATGAGATCGAAAAATTCGATTCAACCAAATCGATGGTTGATAAGGGATGAACAGAAAGTTCGACAAATGTATATGACGAAAGACCTTGATAGGTATCTTCTTACATGGTAAAATTCAAGAAGACTAAACAGCAGTATCTTCAATGACTCTACCTGCTGCGCTACTACTAAAACATATCCTCGATTCCAAACCTTTTTTTGAAGTCTGCTACTGCATTCTCATCGCTTCTTTCATACGACGGGAAGTATGGAGATAGATCGAAACCTTTCAATTGTGAACAGAGCTCTCCATCTTCCTTTAATTCCTTCAACACTTTGAAAAAAGCACCGACAAGATCTTTCGCAGTTCCACTATCGACCATCATCGTATCCTCACCATCTGGAGGGGGCTCCATATCAGCTTCTCTGATTTCAAGCATAAGATTATCAAGATCCAGGAGTCCCTCATTCACAAGGAATCCAAGTACATCACCGACTTGTTCTGGTGCCTTAGGAACATCAACACGAATATCCTCAAGCTTGTTCAAAAGCGATCTTACTCCCATCTGTAACTCGTCAGGGCTGACGACATTTTCAGTCCTGTAGTAGTCGATCGTACAAAGTTCATTTTCCGATTAATTATCAAAACAAGTGTAATGAAAGGAACGTACCTAGATTTCTGTAAAACTGTCTTCAATAAATCCCAGGAGGTACCTTTGCCCTCCAGACTATATGCAAACAAGCAATCCACTACTAGATGCAGTTTAGCCCCGCCTTCTTTGAGATCGCCAAGAGCGAGCAACGCTTCTGTTGGATCGCGGTTATGATAAAGTTCTACAAGAAGACCCTTAACTTTTTTCTCCATAACCTCTTGAGGCATAATGGTAGGCTTGAGAATTTCCTTCTTTGGCTGTCTTGGTGGTCCAGGACGGCCCCCTGGCCTCAGCGAGTTTGTGTCCTGCCCTAATTTACTATGGCTCATGGTTCGGATAGGAGCATCAACCCTATTATCAAATGAGGAATTACGAGAGCCACGATCGCGTCTAGATGACTGCCTGTCAAGATGTTGGGATTTCGATCTTTCGATCGCGGCGTCTCTGTGAATATCGCCAATCTTTTTGGGACCCTCTGACTTTCGACGTTGAACCCAATTATCGTTCCTCAAGTCGACAAGGTCTTGCAACATGAAACTATGTCTGGCGTCCAGTTTGTCACTCTTGATCAAAGTCTCAATCCTTCGGAAATACACCTCCATCATGTCTGTTGTCTTGATCGTTGTGCCATCAGGCCGTTTGATTTCCCGTGTCGATGAGTCCATGGGACGACCCACAGTCGTCAATAACTTGCAGAGACATTCGACATCCTCTGGTCTTGGGTGTTCAGTCTGCATGAAAGATCGACAGTGCTAAGAAAAAACCCTGTGTAACAAAGACAATGAAACAGGCCATCTCGTACCTCTTCTAGTAATTGCTTTATGCACGTATGCATTACTGCTTCGATTAGAACACCGAACCTATAAAGTTGCCCGACAAAGATGATATTCCCTAACATTCGCTTCCTGGCAACGAGCTCAGCATCAGCAGCAACCTTGTCTAACCGCTTCTTTTCTGCTTTTGTCTCAATGCGAGACCGATCCTCGTCGGTCATCTGGCTGTCATCGATATCGTCGTCTGATTGTTCTGCAGAATCTTCAGCTCGTCGTTCTCTTTCTGCAACTGCTTTCATTGCATTCACACCATAATCAAACTCCTCTTGACACTTGTTCAACAGAGCCCTTCTGAAGTTGACAGGATTCCCATCATCGTCAGTCAAATCTGGCAATGCGGGATTTAATCTGCAAGAAAACTCGAATATAGTCAGCTTGGCCGATGAAAACAATGTCAACAAGAGTCGCATCACCAACATACTTTGAAACCAGATCAGCGTATAACTCGGCAAAGGTAGTTTCTCTTAATGCTTTGTCAAATATTTGATTGATAAAACCCATGAGCGTTTTCGCCTTCTTCTTCTCATTGATCTTATCTATGATTTGCTCTGTAATCTTATTGAAATTTTCCGGGGTAATTTTGTTCAACATGGATTTCAGGGCCTTTTGTGCCACCTCTTCCTCTGGATCCTCACTGGTGGTCTTACCCACCTTATATGCCGCATCAGATCTGTGCAAGGCGGGGAGAGGACCAGAAGGAAGCCTCATACCAGGCGGAGGCCCTCTGCCTCCATAGCCGGCGTGTGGAGGAAGAGGCTTTCCACGTTCCCAAGTGTCTGAGTCCACCCCCCCTCTTGAATTCTGCCTTGAAGGTCCTCTGCCACGTGGTGGTGGTGGTGGTCCACCTCTGTTGCTACCTTTCCAGTCTCCTCGATCTATAAAAAAATATATTGGTGATCAGAGATTTTATATTATTGTTTAACCACGGAGAAAAAAACATACCATTTCCAGGCTTTGCAAAAAGAGCTGACAGTGTTGCAGGCTCAACAAAAGGAGGTAGATCTTTGCATTTGGCTCTAAGTGACAGAAGGAACTCATTTGTATATTTAATGCAACCACCTGAAGGCGTATTTGGAGGGAGATTATCCTGCGAGAATAGAAGTTGTGTTAGATAACTATAAGGACGGTCAGAATACAGAAAGAAACAGATCGCCAGACAGAATCGAATTGATCTTTGCAGCGTAAAGTCACATTCATACCACGAGGAAAGGAATGCATGCCGGCTTAATTGCTGCCTTTGATTTGGTTTTCACCATCCATACCTTTCTTACAACTGGTGTTGGATCAATCTCTGCCTGATCTTGTGTAGCCTCTGTAGCCTCAGTAGCCTCTGTAGCCTCTGTAGCAGTGACATGTTCTTCAGCCTTTTTCACCTCTGTCTTTTCTGGTGTCACTTCCTCTGCCTTGTTTAAGTCTTTTGGAACAGACGTGGTGGCTTCGCCCGCCTTTTCCTCAGTCTTTGGCATTTCTTCTTTAGCCTCTTGGCCTGGTCTGGCTTGGGCTCTACTTGAAATTTCCTTGAGATCTAGAGCCTCGTGGGTATTAGGATCCTCGATTCTCAAAATCCTCTTTTGCCTCACTGGTGGAGTAACGTTAGATGACGGAGAAAAGGCAGAGGAGCCAGATTGCACTGCATGAGGAGAAGTAACACCATCTTGTGCCACAGGAGAAACTACTCCCTGGCCATAGTAGTTAGTAGGCTGTCTGAAATTCCCCGGATAAAACATTTGACCTGCAGGCTGCATATAAGAAGGATAACCACCTTGTATCTGGTATGGTTGCTGGCCATATGGCATAGCAAATTGCTGTGGTGGTGGTGGATAAGGACCCTGCTGGATTGGCACTTTGACACCTTGCGCACGATTCCCTTGTTTTCCTTGTGACCCTGAGGATACTCTCTTCATTGGCTCTGAAGGAGGTTTAGGGGCAGTAGATATCCTCAAATCTTGCCGTTGAATATCTTCTGGAAAACTTCGACTACTTCCATTTTGAGCTTGCCCTCTTACTACATCAGATCCTCGGTGACCCTTTGGCTTGCCTGTAGAAAAGGTGTTGAACATGTTTCATACATCGTCCCAGGACATAAGTTCCGGTTGAATCCATTCGTACCTTGTGATAATCCCGAAGTTACATCTTCCCCTGGACCTGTTTGCGCGAGGCCCTCCTTCTCGACACCCGTATCGGACTTTGGTCCCCCAGCTTTCACACCCAGTCTCATGGCCCAAGAGATAGGTCCACTCGACTTGCCCGGTTCTGCAAGAAAACGTGAGATGGCCTGTAAAACTTTCTTATCTCTACAAATGCAACAATATATCCGGCGCATTGCCGGGAACGACTAGCCTGTCTCTCGAGAGGAGAGCCATGCCGTCGCACGCAGCAGGTTATCACAATCGTCATACCTTTGGATCTTCCGTCAGTGCTTTCGTTTCTGCAAATAAAATAATACCATTATAGATTTTCCAGCAAGTATCGGGGTAAATGAATGCGATCGGCGAAGAAATTCCCGCGACACGAAAAAGTAGTTTGGAGCATGACTCGTACCCTGAACCCATTTCTCTCCTTCTAATCCTCTTGAGCTGGGATCAATTATTTGACAATTTGAAATTATTTCGATTATATACGCTTGCAAGGTACTGTAGTAGGTGCTATCACCAACCAGACAGGATTGCTGGGACTCGGTCCAGCCTCCGCTGCGTGTTGAACACGAACTAAAGTATATTTCAGACTACGTGAAATGTATTCACCAGATTGAGATTAGATAGTATTAACTATTTTATATTATTTGGTTGGAACTACGTGTTAAAGTGCACTCATTATTCATGAGCCGCAGCGAGTGATTTCGTCACCATCGTCTCACATACAAGAGTCTCACTGCAGTGAGACCACCAGCTGGTGCAACATTCCTTGAAAAGCAAAGAAATTGACTGTAGGTACCAAAAAGGTCTCCAACCTCTTCCACTTGACAATCTTCATTATGAGTATGTATAATGCGTAGGGACTAAATGGTATGCCTGATATCATGCAAAATTTCCCATCATGTATATGTCAAAAAATGGATCTGCCAATATCCTCCCATCTTCTTCTCAAAGAAATCTATCCATCTCACCTTTTCAGGAAATGCGTGATTAATTTAAGAAAGGAGACGGCCAAAAGAACAACACAAAGCATAGATAATCTGGAGATATCCCTAAAAATATTTGACATTGTTCAGCCTTGAGAGTTCCAAGTTTGCAAGGTTGAATGTGATCTACGTATGGCTATCCATGACCAGATCTGACCTGTAAGGTTAATCTGCGCCTTAAGACTATCAGTACTGGTGAATCCATCACACTAGTGAGGTATAGACATGTCTGGCTGGAGTCACAATCAAGGATTTTTCAATCACCTCATGTTCGGAGTACTGACTCCCAATGCATCAATCAATTCAACGTAAATTGTATCATAAAGTACTTGATAATGACTATTTGAAGCTGGATTCTCGTTGTTGCTCCCTGACCTCTGCACTTGAAGGAGTCGACTCAATATGATCTCTACCCGTTTCCTGTGCCCTGGTTCGTCACAGAATGGGCAACTTATCGAGTTTAGAATCAAATCTACTGCCAAGGCTCGAACAAGATCCCGCGACGGCGAGAATCGGAGGTTCGGTGGTGGCTATTCAACCAGTGTCCCTGGCCTGGCGAAAAGCCATTCATATCTGATGGCGTGTCGCAGCGGAAACGGATCAGAGGAAGATGATACACCAGAAGAATACCAGTTAAGAAAGCTGGAGATACAGGAGCCTGCTATCGAGCAAGGTGCTGAACAGGCCGCGCTGTCAGTCGTTGCAGCAACTATATTTGGGGCAATTCTTTGGGGGGTCCTTGGTTCCACTAAAGGCGAAGGTGTGTTTCAGATATATAGTATTACGGTTGATAAACATTGAATTACAATAAAGTCCATCATTATGAATTTGTACAGAATATTTTGCTGGATATTTGCTCGAGCAGAGTTTATCAGTGGATAATTTGTTTGTCTTTGTACTAGTGTTTAGATATTTCGGGACACCTCCCGAGTCTCAGAAAACGGTATTATCATATGGTATAGGGACTGCGGCTATTCTACGATTAGTGTTGATTTTCCTTGGGGCTGATGCTGTTGAAAAATGGAAGCCAATCTTGTTAGTATTTGCAGCAATTTTACTGTTTTCATCTGCAAAGCTTTTGACCTCTGATGACGAAGAAGATGAAGACTTATCTAATAATCAGGTCGTAAGATTCTCAAAGTCTTTGTTCGACTTTAGTGATGAGTATGACGGAGATAAGTTTTTCACCACTCTGGAGAATGGAAGCAAAGTAGCAACTCCCCTACTCCTGGTCTTATTAGTCATAGAGCTCTCAGACGTAATATTTGCAGTCGACTCCATACCTGCCGTTTTTGGCGTCACTCTAGATCCATTTATTGTGTATACATCCAACATTTTCGCGATTTTAAGTTTGCGAGGGTTATTCAGCTTTGTTTCTACTGTCTTGACAAAGCTTGTATACTTGGAAAAGGCTGTAGCGTTAGTCCTTGGATTCATTGGACTAAAAATAATCATAGATTTTGTTGGTTATCCAATTCCAACGGAGGTTTCGCTTGGTGCCGTGGTTACAATTTTAGGTGTAGGAGTAGGAGCTAGCCTACTGGTTGATAATGGTGATGAAAATTGATAGCAGGCAGACAAATATCATTTATGATAACCTATCTTGTGCATATGCTTTCGCAATCTCCTTGACTTCAGTTTTTCTTGGTCGCATATCACATTGGAATACCATGCTCAATTTTGTCATGATCATTTTTGTCGTCACTGTTGTAAATTCTTCATTTGTCATGGCCTCTAACATGGTATGTATCTCATCCTTGATTCGATTTAAGGGAATGATATCTGTTTGGTCTTCAGTACTTTCATCACACATAACCTGTCCAGTGGTTGCCTTCTTTTTGGTATCCTGAGCACGCTTTGAATTTCTCTTCGCAGATTTTTTCTTTTCCTGAATGCTCCTTTTCCTCTTCGCTTTTTCCCTCCTGGCCACATCCCTTTGCTCCAAACTTATTTCAGAGAGTTGTTTAGGTTTCTTCAAGAAGGATAAGATGAGCTCAATCTTAGCCTGTTTGTCACCCTGACCCCTCTTGATGTCCAGTACATCAAGCAAATCATGAATTAAGGATAGATTCATCTTGTTCAAAGTGTTCATCCTTGACTCAATTTCTTTTTTGGTATCATCTTCTGTAAACGAGAGCCCACTGAAGTCCAACACATGCTTCTTACGGCTTTGAGCGGTTCCCTTTCTTCGATACATCAGCAAGTGCAATGCTTCTACTGTCTCATTCTTTCCTGTGACCTTGGACAGTTTATAAGATACATTGGGAATGTTTCTCAATGATACACCTGTACCAGGGAGTGCTTCACTTTGTTTCTTTGATACTTGCTGGTCCAGTGTGAGTCTATCTACGCTCTTCCTTTTCCTCTTGGTTCTTGAATCTTCCAATTTTTCATCAATTTTCCCCACGCGTGCCATGGCAGTGGCTTGCGGTGGCTGATCTGGACAGGATCTTTGAACAGGAACCAAGGTACTTACCTCTCCGTTGTTGACCCCTTCCAGAGCCTTAGTCACGTGTTGTTGTACATAGGATTTCATGTCACACACTTTTTCTTTTGATGAATATTCCTTTTCTTCCTCTATAATCAAACAGGACTTGCGAGTACTTACAATTTCACGACACGAGCAGAAAGGTGGCGTGCTTTTGCAAAAGGGTTGAACAGAAAAGTTCACAACCTTTCTATTTTTGAATTAATGAACACGTACCCTTTCCTTGGCAATTTTGAAGTACATCTGAAGCAATCGTATCGGTGTTTTGCTTTAAATTTACCTTTTCGCGCAAAGGAGAACGAACTGTTGTTACAACGACCATTGTTGCCTGTCGACGTGAAGAAAGAAAACCAAGGAGGTCAGTCCAATAATTTCTTCATGTGATATTCAAGGTAAATTTTATTTTGTGTCTATTTGATCTCATCGACCGATGGTATACTCTGTACTTTGTATTTCGAAATTTGAACAAGTTTGAATTTGTTGCTGAAACCGACGACAGATGTCCGCGCGCATGGAGGGAATTCGAATTCGAAGCAACAAATCCTGCGGTCCAGATTCGTATCGGATTCGCTCGTCTGTGGCTCACGACGGTCCGCATACCACCTTGGCTATATACACGAACAACAAGCTGACACGATTGCGCTAAGTTGAATATATATTACATTATATTAGAAATAAGCAACAAGAAACAGATTAAAGAGGAACGTGTGACAAGAGAGTGATCGGTAAGACCAACTGGGAAGAAGAGTAAGCCATGCCATGAAAAGCAAACGGGGACGACACGAGGTTGTATTGACGGGAGTTCCCGCTAATTCCATCAAAATAGATGTAGTAAACTTTTTATGCAATATTGATATCGATGAAGATAGTATCAAGCTTGTGGAAGGCTCTGCATACAACGGAACAAAGGAGGTATGGGCAGTTACTTACTTCAAGCTTCACAGGTGATTTAAGAGTCTCACTGATCCAATGATCCTCTGATATGTAGGTTTATATTCATCTTTTGGGAGACGAAGAGGTTGACAAGGCGCTAGAAATGGATGGTTGCCTTTATGGGAGCAAATTTGGAAGGTATCGAGTCCGTGTGCATAGAAGAAAGGGGGTTGAGTCAAAAGACGATCAGAGGAATGCAATTCAAAGCGACCGAGGAGGAATACCACAGAGTAGAAATCAAATAAATGATAGTAGCACGCATGCGTCATCACGTGACAGTCAGATCAATAGAGTGCATGGGAATATTGTGCTGCTAGATGGAATGCCCCCAGCAATGTCAAGAGAAGATGTACAGTACCTTCTATGGGGAACCAACGTGTCTCAGCGCGATATAAGTCTAGTGCGTGATGAAAAACATCCTTACATTTTAGTTTTCTTTCAGAATGAAGAAAAGGCTGCCGGTGTGGTGAGGAGATGGGATGGAACAGTGATCACAACAAAGAATGGGAAACACACTGTCCGTGTTCGTATAGCTGCTGATTTTCTCAATACTAGCTCACCAGGAAACGATCATCGGAATAAAAACGTATTGAAAATGACTAAAATTTCTTTGAAAATTTCTCCACAAGAAATAGCAGAGTTTTTCAATGGGTACGCAGTGAAAGACAAGGGTATTCATTTGCAGAGTGATCATGATTTGTGCCGTGAACCAGTCGCATACATAGAATTTGAGGGGTTCGAAGCAGCTCAGAAAGCTTTCGAGAAAGATTCCTGCTATTTAGGAGGGAAATTCAGAGATAAACGTTGTAGTCTGGTTATGATATCCCGCATTCAAATGGAGTTGGAGATGCTGAGTAATACCCACCGGAGAGATATTTCCGTTCGCTGTATTTCACAATATGCGGATGCATCTTTGAACTTACACAATAGAATGCTAAGTACATATCAAATGATGCAAAATCGACCTATGATGAATCCAAGGATGCTTGCTCCACAAATGGTGTCAAGATCACTGATGATCCCTGGCGTAAGGTTTAAGTCAGAGGATCCAGAAAACTGCCTTAAATTTTCATATTCAAAGGGGGTCGAATCATTAAATGTCGCTAAATATTACGTGAAAGACCTAGAAACGGGAAAGTGCCAATACCTGGATCAAAGATTTGCACCAGCAACGGTCCCTTCATCTGAAAGCCTGGAACGTGTAAGAGGTCTCAAACCGGGATCTCTAAAACCACTCTCGCATATAAATAATGCGAGTAGTGAAAGTGATACAACTGTATTATATTCCACAGGAAATGATGGCTCACAGTTGACGGATCGTCTCCAGCACAAAAGGCAATCAGAAGAAATGGTTGCCATGCATGGTGCAGATTTGGGCGATGAGAGGCCAAACAAGCATAGGTAGTACAATATTCGGGAAAATACATTATCTGTATCACAATTCTTCCCTTTTAGACAGAGCCTTTACTAAATAATGTTATCTATGTCTATATACTAGTATAATCGTATTAAACAGATCCTGAGATTAATCACCAACTTGGTGTTCATCCGAAATTATCACAAAATATAGTGCAAGGTCTTCAAGGAGCCTTCAAATAACCATGTTTATCAAGATATGCGATGATTTCTGCAGCCATATCCTCAGCCGATGCCATTTTCCCATCCTTATCCTTGGCATCTAACGTGATCTCAGGGTTCTCTGGCTCCTCATAGGGATCATCAATACCAGTGAAATTTTTTATCTTTCCTGCTCGTGCCGCCTTATAAAGACCTTTAGGATCTCTTTCCTCACAAATTTCGATTGGGATTCTCATAAATACCTCCATGAAATCATCTTTTTCCATCCTAGCTCTTACCTTGGCTCGGTCAGTTTTGTATGGAGAAATGAAAGATGTCAAAGTAATGACCCCGCTTTCAGCAAAGAGTTTGCTGACTTCACCAATTCTTCTGATGTTTTCCTCCCTGTCCTCTGCAGTGAATCCCAGGTTACTGTTGAGGCCATGACGGACGTTGTCTCCGTCGAGCAGAACAGTCACCTTTCCAAGGGCAGCAAGCGCGTGCTCCAAGGTGCATGCGACGGTAGATTTCCCGCTCCCACTCAATCCAGTGAACCAAATAACCACACCTCTTTGATTCATCAACTTTTCTTTTGCTTCTCTGGGAACCATTCCATCATGGAACTTGATATTCGTTGCCGAGCCGACGTCGTAAACATCTGAGGTCACGCCTCTTTGCTGCATTGCTTCGACCTCCTCTGACTTTTGCATGAATGTATTTGGGAATGTTCTCTCAGTCAAAAGTATTCCACTTCGCAGGTTGCGACTCAGACTTCTCAGGGCCAACATGTCAGGAGAGTCCGTTCTGGCAGTTACAGATACTTTTCGATGCTCGTCAGCAATCGATGTTAGACGAACAAATATTGAAATAAATTAATTCGATCCGAGTATTACTTGTGTAATCACCATATATTGACCAGAATCGTGGGAGGCCATTTACCCAGAGCCATCACGAGTCAGTGACTCATGAGTCCATGAAGTACGTTACTTACTTGTCCCGAAGGGCAGGACTTGCCATCTTCATATCTAACAAAATAGAAATTATTATTATGACGATTTCGTTACGGTCATTATGTACCGGAACTAGGCGGTATGGGCAAGTTGGTTGTCGGTCGGACTTCCTTCCGCTTGGGTCTTGGACGCCAAGGCGTTCCAAGTATATACGTATGTATGTAGAGTCGAAGAGAGGAATACCATTCCAACGTTGTAGAAATAGCAACAATGACAGATCATCATCTGGGAAACTCCAGCTCATGAAGTACACGAAATATGTGAAAATTGTCACAAAATATGGTCTGGGCGTGGACTTGGATACCTACCTGTATCCTGCAATTGGGGTGTCTGTGCTTGTGCTCATAACCATATTTGGCTTATCGGGCCTGGCACTTCTTGGTGCTGCGGGATTGGGGATAATACTGGCATCAAGTGTCGTCTTTCTTTCTCTTGGATGGCTGCTTTTGCCCTTATTTGCCTTTATCCTGATTGGGGCATTAGTTGCAGGCTTCTCATCTCTGTTTCTTTTCCCTATCATAGCCGCAGCGGTGGGCTTTGGTGCTCTCAGTATGGTATCTCAGCTTGCTTTCTCTCGCATGGATGACGAACTGGTCGCAGAGGCACTGGATAGTCTTGATGAAGATGGGAGATTCAGCCAAATGGAGTTGGAAAGATTCGACGAAAGGATGGCAAGAAGAAACACAAAATGAATCAAATTTTATCCCCGCTGACAAAGTAGTGCAAAACGATTGATTCCTCAGTGTATTACTCGCAAGCAAGTGCAAATATAATCTGCATGGTGGGAATGCAGCAAATACCCGGGAGCCTTGCGAAGCGTTTTGTCGGAATCCAAGTTTCGAGCACCACGTGTGTACGTGGTAAATGCCACGTTCCTAAGCAGCGCGACATTTTAGGAGGAACAAAATTCCAATCTGTTTCAGAATTTAATGGCTTATCTTTTGGTCATAGCAAATGGAAGCGCCAACTGGGAAGATGTGGCTCAACACGTGGAGACAAGCAGCAAGTGAAACTCGAAGATATTTTTGATGAATCAACGATTGAAACTTTTATTCCCCTGTTGGGATTCATTGCCCTTTTCGCAATCGGTGCACCTCTTGTCGGAATGGCTCTGCCATCGATTGGAATAGCTGGCTTGGTTGTTGCTATGGCCTTTTTCAGTGGTCAGGTGACAAAAATTTCCACCACTTATGGCATATCTCCCCTCAATTCCGCAGTGGCTATTGCTGGGGTGGTCTTCTCTATTTTAGCTATTCCCGCTCTCTTGAAACTAGGGATATTCCTCTTGGCAGGACTGTTTGCTTTGAACTTTGCTTCAAACCTTGTTGGGGCCAACAACTTTAGCCAGTCGGAAGATATTGATGCGTCGAATGCAATTATAGACGTTGATTACGAATCTGTAGATGATTGATTTTTTTTATTTTCAACGAATCATTCCAAACATATCGATGTAATACATGTAATTACTTTTTGGTTGCATTTGCCCTGAGTTTCTTTAGTAGCTTAGGTTCCGAAACTTTCGTCGTTCTTGGTCCTGACGATTCCATGCTCACTCTGCTCTTTGGCCTGATAACATAATCAAGCTCAGCCGCGCGAGGAATTACCGCATGCCTGGTTTCAGGATGGCCCGATTCCATTTGATCACCATCCACTATGCCAACCCCTTTTGGGGTATTTGATTTACTACCGAGTGATTTGGCTATAGAGATCCGATCACTCCTCTGCATTGAATCAATAGATGCAGCGGATCCAAGGATTGGCCTACTCCAGGACTCAACAAGAGATTGTGCTAACCTTCGATTTTCAGGAGTTTCGTCTGGTAGTTTTGACAGGAACATAACTAATCGACCAACGCCACTTTTCTTCAATTGTTCTTTGTGATCTTCATTTGCACAATTTATCCTCAAACTTTCAAGCATAGACAGCACTCCACCTCTCACTCTTGTATTTGGAAGGGATCCATCAGGCATAGGTTCCAACCAACCTTTCAACACTCCAAGTATGCCACCGACCATCAAATATTCGTGCATTTTTTGAATGGATAGAGCTTCTTGGGCTTTTTTTAACATCCTCAACTTATGCAGTGCTGGTTCTTTTCGAGAAAATGCTTCCAAATCTGCCTCCAAAGCAGCTTCCATCTGAGCCATGAGATTTTCTGCTTGAATACTGCATTCTCTATCCCCCCCCGCAGATTCTCGTCTGGCTGCCCTCCCAAACATCCTATCCAGTTCATCATCCATATCATCTTTGGCCTCCTCAGCTTCGTCAAATGTGATTGCATTTGCATCATCAGCAAAATCCACTCTCTCTTCTAGAGCAACCCCTTCATCGTCAATGAAGTCTCTGTCTTCTTCACGAAATTCCAAATCACCTTCACCTTCACCATCGACTTCACGAATCGTATCATTCTTGTCGCTAGTCTTCAAGCCACCTGCGTGGATCGGTAAGAAGAGTCAGGCGCAGCAACCCACAACTGTGAAAATATCACTCGTACCTTTCCCCGGTGAACCGTCGTCGTCAGAATCATCTCCAAAGTCTATATCATCGATATCTTCCTCTCTGGGTCTTTTTTCACGTGAAGCTTCTCTCTCTGCCTCTTCCTGCTGTCTTTTCCTGAAGACTAGCTCTTCGAGTTTGTCCCTCTTCGTAGCTGTCTCGTTTGACATTTTTACCAGGTGCAAACGCCGTTGATATATTTAAAGGAAAATATTTGGATTATACTAGTATAATACCAGAGATTCAATGAATTCTGCAGATCACCAGAATCGAAACAAATCATTCCTACTGATCAATACTTCATGAAGTTTAACTTCGAAGTTGACATGACCATATTGAACTTTATGGTTCGAGGGACTTCCCTCCTCGAGCATTCACAAGAATCCATTAGATAAAAGAATTGAATATGACAAAATCCATCAAAAAGGTGCCCTTATCTTATTTTGAGGTGTCAAGGTTTCCAGTTTCACGCTTTTGACAGGAAGAAGACATGTCTGGAAAAAAAGGGGCCTCAGGGGTAGATAATACACACAGGAAGACATGGAATCGAGAAGAATTTCACCAAAAGGCCAAGGATAGAGAAATAAAGGTACGTGAAGGAATTTGAGATCACCATCATGTCGAGATACTCTTGTAACGTTGTTCTGTGTGCAGGAGCGGGAGGAAGAAGACTCCAAATTGGACGCCAGGAAACGCAAAAGATTGGAAAGAGATCCATTGCATTTGGGTATCATCGTAGAAAGGGCAAATCTAAAGCCTCGTGCCCGAGAGATTGACCTCGCTGCAAAACTGAACAAGTCACAACTACAGTCGGCTTACATGCCAGCAAATCAACATGGAGGATATTACTGTGATGTATGTGACTGTACCCTGAAAGATAGCTTGGCATTCTTAGATCATATCAATGGAACGTATCACAATAGAGCTTTAGGGATGAAAATGGAAGTAGAAAAGTCAACATTAGATCAGGTTAGAAAGGGGATAGAACTGGCTAAAAAGAAAAAGAAAGGCCTTGCAGTGCCCAATGAACAAAGCGATTTGACACTTCTCACAGATGGAAAATCTTTGAAGAAATCAAGTGGTTCCGACAGGGATGAAAAGTCTACAAGTGAAGATGATAATGATGACATGGCAAAAATCATGGGGTTTGGGAAGTTTCAATGATGCAGTGTAATGTCCCCATCATCACATTACCGTTCCTGCATAGATAATTCATCATATGATAATATATATACGTATTTTAAAGCAATTATCTTTGGAGATGGACACTTCATATCCATACAGAATGAAGCGCGTTGGAGATCTGATCTTCCTGTTCGCCATGTTGATGAGCCCGAGTCTAGCAGCTGGGAGCGAATTTGTCACGGAATTGACTGACAAAACCGTGAATTCTTTCTTGAAGAATAGTGAATATGCGGTTGTGGAATTTTACGCTCCTTGGTGCGGATATTGCCAGGATTTTGCACCCATATACGAAGAGGCTGCCAAAAAGATAAAGGAAGTTAATGACACAATACTTGTCGCCAAGTTAAATGCAGACGAGTTTGATGAAGTTGCCGAGTCATACGATATCGAGGGTCTTCCGACAATCAAGTGGTTTGTCAATGGAAGTGAGAAGTATGAATACAGTGGACATCCATCAATGTAAGTCCCATCCCACCCTTATGGATGTCTAGATTTCTTACTAACATGTTCACTGATTCATTTGATGCAGAGAAAATTTCATGCGGTGGATTGAGAAGGTTTCAACTTCTCCATCGAAAGAGATCGTGACTGAGGAAGACGTGGAAGCATCAAGCAAGAATGAGCTATCCATCACAGGTGTCTTTAGTGAGTACAGCGGAGACATTCATGATGCATTCATGGAGCTTGCCCTCCTAACAGATGACTTGTTTTTCTTCAAGACATTGAATAAAACCCTGATGAAGGTTGATGACACGCCTTCGATGATTATTCGGAAAAATATCCGTGGACACCCAACAGAAGTGATAAGAAAGCCTTTCACTGGAGTAAGTGACCCAGGTGAGGAAATATACAATTTCATCGACAAGCATAGATATCCAGACTTTTATATTTTTGATCATTCAAAGGTCGAGAGTATGATGAGTACACTGGATCAGGTTGATAGGGAATACCATATACATGTTGTGGTAGCAGACACTCTCCTCAAAGACCCATTATTGCTGGAGCATGCCAGAGAGGCAGGGAGAGCAATTCGTGACAAAGCAATCTTAGTCCTTTCCTCTAAAGATTCAAAGTCTCCATTGAACTTGGCTTTTGATATCAAGAGCACTGATGAGATCCAAATTTTTGCAGCTCATACGCAGTCCATCAGAAAGTATGCAATTCCTCCAATGAGGAAAGAAAACCTGGAGGCACATGATATCATCAAATTCACAAAACTTGTTGAATCTGGGGACAACATGCACCGTGTATATGCTTCTGCTAACTTACCGCAGGAGGAGAAAGAAAACGGAGTGCTTGTCCTAGTCAGGAAGAATTTCGAAGAGATAAGTGGAGACCCGAAGAAAGATGTGGTTGTTTTGTCTTTGCATCCAGAGAGCGATGAATCCGTTGAATTAGAAGAAGTGTTCGAGAACTTGGCGAAAGCTTTCGTCAATATATCATCTTTATTACTTGCCAAATTCGATGCTTCTTCAAACGAGCACGAGCTGATTGATTATCCCATGTCAGAGTTACCTAAAGTGACAATTTTCAAAGCCTCCAAGGAATCCCAACCTATCCTCATGGATGACTCTGAGGACATGGACGTGGAATCCGTGGGGAAATTCATAAGTGAAAATGCAGCTATCGAGTTTA